>JAEEGL014316575.1_pt1 | contig 42541 bp, 38 predicted proteins | sample 9134231 | NCBI WGS metagenome assembly JAEEGL01 (sample SAMN16246548, study PRJNA631951) | gut metagenome | biome: gut microbiome; feature: rumen; material: fiber-attached | host: Bos | place: Iran: Karaj | collected 2018-10 | reverse complement strand
GGCAAAAACCAATTTAACACACTATTTTACAGTACAATATATTCAGCAAAACCGTCCCTTGTGCGAAAGATATCAACAACCTGTCATCTCCGCCCCCTCTCCGTACCCGCTCCGACTGTTCTACGGTTGTTTAACGGTTTTCCGTCGGAGAGGGGCCGGAGGGGATTCGGAGCGGGTATGGAGAGGTGAAACATGGGGTGATGAGGACGTATGGACGACAGATTTGTTCGGCACATGGTTGGTGATGAGCAGTAGTCTGCAAAATATTTTTTCCCATTATTAAAATAATTAGTATATTTGCATATTGCCATGTTGTGGCGCATTTGCGCCATGGCATTGATTAACAGTATAGAAAGAATAAAAAACAATATAATATGAAACTAAATAACGTAAAATTACCGTTGTTTGCCGCCGCTTTGGGGGCAATGCTTGCGGTGTCGTGCGGCTCGAGCGAAGAGCTGGCGTATGTGCATGATGCTCCACGCAACGAGGAGTCGCCGATTACCGGTAGGTTCACCAAAGGCATCCAGGCCAACGACCTGCTGAGCATCTATGTGGAGAGCGAGACGCCCGCCGCCACAATTCCGTTCAACCAGGAGACGAACAAGATTGCCATGTCGGACGGCGTGGTGATGAACCCCGGTTCGTCGGCAGTGAACGGCTACTTGGTGAACAACGAGGGCGACATCATCTTCCCCGTACTGGGCAGGGTTCACGTGCTTGGCATGACTCACGACGAGCTTGCCTCAGAGCTGCAGCGCCGTCTGGTGAGTGAGGGACACATCCTTGACGCACAGGTGACTGTGAAGCTGATGAACTTCAAGGTATGCGTGCTTGGCGATGTGGCACGCCCGGGCATGATTGTTGCCAACGGCGAGCGCATGACGATTTTCGAGGCACTGAGTATGGTGGGCGACCTGACGATTTACGGCCAACGCCAGAACGTGACTGTCATACGCGAGGAGAACGGTGTGCGCACCGTGGGAGAGCTCGACCTTAGTTCGAAGGATGTGTTCGAGTCGCCGTATTATTATCTGCACCAGAACGATGTGGTGTATGTGGAGCCAAACATGAAGAAGAAGAAGAGCGCGGAGCGTGACCCGATGACGATGACCTACATATCGACCGGTCTGAGTGTATTGAGCGTGTTGTCGTCGATGTTCTACTATTGGGTGCTGTCGCAGTACTACCTGAAGAAATAACAAAAACAGAGAAGATTAACCGGAATATAAGCTATGGAGTACAAAAATCAAATGCAGAGCGGCTCGGAAGAGCAGCAGGCTGAAACCTCAATAAACCTGCGCGATCTGATATTTCTGGTACTGAACAACTGGTATTGGTTTGTGATATCGGTGATAGTGTGCCTCGTCGTAACAGGTTTGGTGTACAAGACGCAGCCGAAGACCTACACATCGTCTGGTACGATTCTGGTGCGCGACAACGGCAACGGAAACATGCGTTACGGATCGCGTAACATGGACCAGATACTTAACAGCATGGGCATGGACAACACCAACCTGTCGCTTGAGAATGAAATGTACATGCTGCGTTCGTCATCGCTGATGTCGCAAGTGGTGCAACGTCTGAACATGCACCACTATTGCCACCGCAACGACCTTTTCCGCAAGGTGACGTACTACAATGACGCGCCCATTGAACTGACTGTGCACGACCTGCGCGATGACCGCATGCCACAGCTCGACCTGAAGGTGACACTGAAGGCCAACAACAAATACTCTTACGAAATTCTCGGCAACAAATATAAAAACGCCAAGGTACTGAAGGGCGAAGCCTACTACAGCCAGCCCATCAATGTGGACGACACGGTGTCGTTCAAGATAGAGAAGACGAGATTTTATAGAGACGCCATGGAAGGCTTGCGCTTATACATAGGCGAGAGAGAGATTCTCCCCATGGCGCGCGGCATGATAAACAACCTGACGGTCAGCCGTGTTGACAAGATGGCCTCGATTCTCTCCATTTCCTACAAGGACGCTAACGAGAAGCGGGCGGGCGACATCGTCGACACTCTGATTGCTGTGTACAACGATGACGCTGTGGAAGACAAGAACAAGGTGGCACAAAAGACCAACAGCTTCATCAGCGAGCGTATCGCCCTGATAAGCGGAGAACTCGACGTGGTGGACGCACAGGTGGAACAAATCAAGCGCAGCTCAGGTATGCCCGAACTGCAAGGTGCAGCCAACACTCTGTTGCAAACCGGAACCCGTTACAATGACGTGGTTGTGAGTTTGGAGACTGAACTCACGCTGATACGCTACATCAAAAACGTGCTTTCCGACCCCACCAACAAGGAAGACCTGCTGCCTGCCAACGTGGGTATCCAGGATGCCGGCATACAGGCCATGATTGCATCGTATAACAACTTGGTGAACCAGTACCAGCGCGTAAAAACCACCGGTGGTGCAAACAACCCGCAGGTGCGTAACCTGGTGCAGCAGATGGACGCCCAGTGGGGTGCAATCAACTCGGCCGTGAACAACCTGCTCAACGCCACGCAGGTGCGCCTGCAGGATGCCAAGAACCAAGAGGCCAAGGCCCGCGGACAGATTGCCGCTATGCCTGGTCAAACGAAGGCTGTTACCGAGGTAACCCGTCAGCAGAAGATTAAAGAGGAACTCTACCTCTACCTGCTGAGCAAACGCGAGGAGACCGCCATGAACCTGGCAGTGACCATCTCGAACGCCAAGGTTGTGGAGCCCTCGAAGACCAAGCTCACTGCTCCGAGACTGATGATGTTTGCCCTCGTTGCCATCGTGCTCGGCCTTGCGCTGCCTGGAGCCGTGATGTTCTGCATCAGCTTCTTCGACACCAAGCTGCGTTCCAAAGCAGACATCGAGAGATACACCAAGTTGCCCATTCTGGGTGAGATTCCGGAGAAGCCGGCTGCACGTGCCAATGATGAAATTATCGTCACCGCAAACGGCACCGATGTGGTCACGGAGGCCTTCCGACTACTGCATTCCAACATACCATTCTTCCTGAAGGATGGCGAGAAGGTGATACAGACGGTGTCTACCACGCCTGGTGAAGGTAAGTCGTACACGGCCTTGAACCTGGCGCTGTCGCTGGCGTATGTTGGGAAGCGCACGATACTGGTTGACTTCGACCTGCGCAAACGCTCGCTGTCGAAGACTATCGACCGTCACAACCGTATGGGCTTGATACACTATCTGCTCGACCAGGACGACAACTTCGAGAAGTATATCATGCACAGCGAGACGAGTGACCACCTCGACTATATCGTCTGTGAGAAGACGCCGCCTAACGCAACACAGCTGTTGATGGGCGAGAAACTTGACCGCCTGGTGGCATATCTGCGCCAACATTACGACTACATCATCTTCGACTCGACTCCCGCACAGATTGTGGCTGACGCTGCCATCATCAACCGCGTGGCCGACCTAACGACGTACATCATGCGTGTGGGACACTTGAACAAGAACTCACTGCCCTACATTCAAGAGATGGCCGATAAGAACCGCTTCAAGAACATGGCAGTCATCATGACCGACGTGCCTCTGTTGCGCAAGCGCTACGGCGGCTATGGATATGGTTACGGCTATGGATATGGCTACGGTTATGGTTACGGCTATGGATATGGCTACGGTTATGGTTACGGCTATGGATATGGCGAAGAGAGCGATGCATCGAACGAATAATCCCAACAGCATAGTATAAATGAAAGGAATAGTACTGGCGGGCGGCTCCGGCACCCGCCTTTACCCCATAACAAAGGGCGTCAGCAAGCAGCTACTACCGATATACGACAAGCCGATGGTGTACTACCCCATCTCGGTGCTTATGCTTGCCGGTATCCGTGACATACTGATAATCTCGACGCCATATGACCTGCCGGGATTCCGCCGCCTACTGGGTGACGGCAGCGACTTCGGTGTGCACTTCAGCTATGCAGAACAACCCTCGCCAGACGGCTTGGCACAAGCCTTCATCATTGGCGAAGAGTTTATCGGTGACGATGACGTGTGCCTGGTACTCGGCGACAACATATTCCATGGAAACGGCTTGGGCAAGATGCTACGGCAAGCAGTATACAACGCCGAAGTGGACAGGAAGGCCACCGTGTTTGGCTACTGGGTGGCAGACCCGGAGCGCTACGGCGTGGCGGAGTTCGACACAGAAGGCCGTGTGCTGAGTATCGAAGAGAAACCCAAAGAGCCCAAGTCTAACTACGCCGTGGTTGGACTATATTTCTACCCCAATAAGGTAGTACAGGTGGCAAAGAGCATTAAGCCATCGGCCCGAGGCGAACTTGAGATAACATCGGTAAACCAAGCCTTCCTTACCGATGGCGAACTCAACGTGCAACTCATGGGACGTGGCTTTGCATGGCTCGATACTGGTACCCACGATTCTTTGGCCGAGGCGTCGACATTCATAGAGGTTATTGAGAAGCGCCAGGGATTGAAAGTTGCCTGTCTGGAAAGTATCGGCTACGAAATGGGATGGTTGACAGACGACGACATACGACGTGTGGCGCAACCCATGATTAAGAACCAGTACGGGCAGTATCTACTAAAACTGACTGAGAACAAAGACTGACTGAGAACTTAAAGAATGAATATTATAAAAACAGATATAGAGGGATTGATTATCGTCGAGCCGCGTGTATTCGGCGATGCAAGAGGATATTTCTTCGAGAGCTACAATGCACGTGACTTTCGTGAACAGACCGGTATGGATGTGACATTTGTGCAGGATAACGAGTCGTGCTCAAGTTACGGTGTGGTGCGAGGTTTGCACTTCCAAAAGCCTCCATACGCACAAAGCAAGTTGGTGCGCGTTGTAGAAGGCACCGTACTTGACGTGGCTGTAGATATACGGGAAGGCAGTGCAACATACGGAAAGCATGTAACAATTGAGTTATCTGCCGACAACAAGCGGCAGCTGTTCCTCCCCAAAGGGATGGCACACGGCTTCGCTGTGCTTAGCGAGAGGGCTGTATTCCAATATAAGTGCGACGAATACTATCACCCAGAAGCTGAGGGCGCCATCGCATGGGACGATCCCACTTTGGCCATCGACTGGAAGATTGAGCCCAGCAAAGTGCTACTCTCCGACAAAGACCGCAAGCACCCGATGTTTAATGATTTCGTAACCCCTTTCGTCAAAGCATGAACATACTGGTTACAGGAGCCAACGGACAATTGGGCAGACACATGCGCCTGCTGGCACCGGCATCGGCGCACCACTGGCTGTTCACCGACGTCGAGGAGTTGGACATCACCTCGCGTGAAGATGTGGCCACCTTTGTAGCACAGAACAATATAAGCCTGATAGTGAACTGTGCCGCCTATACCAACGTAGACAAGGCCGAAAGCGACGAAGCCTCAGCGCTTCGCATAAACGGCGACGCCGTAGGATATATGGCCGAGGCCATGAAGGCCGTCGACGGCACGCTGATACACTTCTCCACCGACTATGTGTTCGGCGGCACACAGTACAATACCCCTTGTAGCGAGGACATGGCACCTAACCCAACGGGAGCATATGGCCGCACCAAACTAGCCGGGGAAAACGCCGCCGCAACATGCCATCACTTGATATTCCGCACCTCGTGGCTGTATAGCGAATACGGCAAGAACTTCCTGCTCACCATGCTGCGCCTCACCGCCGAGAAGCCCGAGCTAAGGGTAGTGTTCGACCAAGTGGGCACACCGACCTACGCCGGCGACCTGGCCAAAGCGGTGTTCACCCTCATCGAGAACGGCGAATATGCGCGCCATGAGGGCATCTTCAACTATGCCAACGAGGGTGTGTGCAGTTGGTACGACTTCACCAAGGAGATTGCGCGCCAGAGCGGCCATACAGCATGTCGCATACTACCCTGCCACAGCAACGAGTACCCAAGTCCTGTGAAACGGCCGGCCTACTCGGTGCTCGACAAGACCAAGTTCAAGGAGACATTCAAACAAGAGATACCCTACTGGACAGAAGCGCTTGAACGCTGCATGTCCGGCATCAAACAATAAGCAACAATGGCTGACGAAGTATTCATACACGAAAGCTCATATGTCGACGACGGCTGCACGATAGGCGCAGGCACCAAGATATGGCATTTCTGCCACGTGCAGAAAGGCGCCGTCATAGGCAAGAACTGCTCCTTCGGACAGAACGTCAACATAGGCAACAACGTGCATGTCGGCAACGGCGTGCGCATACAGAACAACGTGTCTGTATATGAAGGCGTAGAGATAGAAGACAACGTCTTCTGCGGCCCGTCGTGTGTGTTCACCAACGTCACCACACCGCGCGCCCACTTCCCCGTGCACGGCGTCTATGCCAAGACCCTGATAAAGGAAGGAGCCTCGCTGGGAGCCAACAGCACCGTGGTCTGCGGCCACACCGTGGGGCGTAGCGCCCTGATTGCCGCCGGAGCCGTGGTCACCAAAGACGTGCCCGACTATGCCCTGATGGCCGGTGTGCCTGCCAAGCAGATTGGCTGGGTGTGCGAATGCGGCAAACGCCTTGGCGACAGCCTCCACTGCGAGTGCGGACGCGAGTATCAACTAAACGGCGAAAAGCTTTCCAAGAAACAATAATAACTAAAAGTTATGAGGAAACTATTTAAGAAATTAAGCTTCTTAATAATAAAGAAATATCGCCACTCGACGGTATCGCAGTGGGCTGTGCTCATGATGGACATAATGCTGTTCATCATATCCTTCATTCTGATGGAGGCATTCCGTGTCGGTGGTTTTCAATCCCTTAGTATGAGAGGCATTACTGTGCAGTTCATTATTGCACTGATGGTGACCATAATTGCCTTCTTCTTCACCGGCTCCTATCGCAGCATCATACGTCATGCCGGCATGAGCGACATATACAAGATACTGCTCGCCACCGGCGGTCCAATGCTTCTCTACTGGGCGGTGAATATAGTGAACAACCAGTTCCGGCCGCCTATTATATCCAAAATGTACATCCTCTCCTACCGCGAATCTCTGATACTCTACCTGCTGCTGGCAGTGTTCATCATCATCACTCGCCTTTTCATGCAACGCATCTACAACGACTATTTCCGCCACCGCCGCAAAACCGTCAACGTCATTATCTACGGTGCCGGAGCCGCCGGTATCATCGCCTATAACGCATTACATCAAGACGCTGCTATCGAATATCACGTGGTGGCCTTCATCGATGACGACATGTCGAAGGTCAACCAGGAACTCAACGGCGTATCCGTGATGCGCGTAAGAAACGTCCTCAACGAGAAATTCATCAAACAGAAGGAAGTCACCCAGCTCATCATAGCCATCCCGACCATCCGCATCAAGCATAAGCAGGCCATCACCACACGCGCCCTCGACCTGGGCCTCACCGTCAAGGCAGTGCCGCATGTCACCACATGGCTCAACGGCTCCTTCTCGGCAAACCAGATCCAGGACATCAAGATTGAAGATCTGCTGGAACGCGAGCCCATCAAGATGGACAATATCAACATCGTGCGCGAGGTAGTCGACAAAGTGGTGCTCGTCACCGGCGCCGCCGGTTCAATCGGCTCCGAGATATGCCGCCAACTGATGCTCTACAAGCCCAAGAAAGTCATACTCCTCGACCAAGCCGAATCGCCGATGTACGACCTACAGTTTGAGCTTAAGAACACCTATAAGAACGAACTCGAGCGCATGGAATTTGTCATTGCCAATGTCAAAGACCGTCCGCGCATGGAGGAAGTCTTCGAGCTCTACCACCCGCAGCTGGTCTACCACGCCGCCGCCTACAAGCACGTGCCCTTCATGGAGGAGAACCCCTACGAGGCTGTCTATGTCAATGTCTTCGGCACCCGCAATGTCGCCGACCTTGCCATCAAATACGGCGTGCAGAAATTCGTGATGATAAGCACTGACAAAGCCGTCAACCCCACCAACGTCATGGGTGCCACCAAGCGCATGGCCGAGATATACATACAGAGCCGCTCCAACGACACCACCCACTTCGTCACCACGCGCTTCGGCAACGTGCTGGGCTCCAACGGCTCGGTCATACCGCTCTTCAAGAAGCAGCTCGCCGCCGGCGGCCCCCTCACCGTCACCCACAAAGACATCATCCGCTACTTCATGACCATTCCCGAAGCCTGCAACCTCGTGCTCGAGGCTGGCGCCATGGGCGAGGGCGGCGACATCTTCGTGTTCGACATGGGCAAGCCCGTCAAGATATACGACATGGCCCGCAAAATGATACAGCTCAGCGGCCTCCACAACATAGAGATCAAGGAGATAGGCCTGCGCCCCGGCGAGAAACTCTACGAGGAGCTGCTGGCCACCAAGGAGAACAACATCCCCACCTACCACCCCAAGATCATGCGTGCCCAGGTGCGCCGCTATCCTCTTGAGGCCATCGATGCTGAGTACAACCAGCTGTGGGACATCCTCGAAACAATGGACGACATGAAGATTGTCGGCAAGATGAAGAGAATCGTGCCTGAGTTCCTATCCAACAACTCGGTGTACTGTCAACTCGACAACGCAGCCCCCGCCAACCAACAATAAATAATTAGATTACAGCATTACAGCCACTACCTTGCGCAGCATCTGCCGTGTGCCTGTAGTGTCATATATTGTTGTCTGGACAATATACTGCCCCCGCGGGAGCAAAGTCCCGTTATCGGCGTGCCCGTCCCACACCACGCTCCCGTGTCTGCCCAGCAGGGCATTGTTGAGCAACAGCCTCACGCTGACACCGCGGGCATCATAGACCTCAATCTTCGCCATCAGCGAGCCGTCTTCCACGGCATAGTTCACCTCCAGCTCATCCTGGTAGCCGTCGCCGTCGGGCGAAATAACATCGGACGAGAATGCAAAAGAACTCTCCTCCACGAGGGTCTCCGTGCTCTGCGAGTTCTCATAGCCAGGGGTGCCGTAGCCGCTTGTTGACGAGGCCGAGAACCAGTTGGCAGCCTCGTTGGTGGGACGAGAGAAAGAGCGTCGCTCCAGCGAGACGCCACTCTTGTTGCGCAACAGACGGCTATGCATCGACGTGGCATAGTCGAACCTGTCCACCAGCACGCTGTCGGCCGTACTGAGTATCACGCTTCCGCCGTCGTTCGGATAGGGCGGCAACTGACATTCAACCACCTTTGCCATGTACTTGACATTATAGTTCGCCGCCACCGAAGCCGCATCCTTCGTCAGCACCACATAGTCGTGCGGACCAACCGTGTACACCGGCAGCTTATAATGCTTGCCCAGCGAGTCGCCGACCCACCGGACAATATGGAAATCCGACAGTTCCACGGCCGCGTCGCCGCTGTTGTACAACTCCACATATTCGGCCTCGCCGCTTCGCGGCTGGTACAGCAGCTCACTGATTGTCAAGCCCGACTGCCCCGCCGCAGCGAGACAGCACAGCATCATGGCCATTGCCGACAACAACCTTTTCATACTACAGATAACGCCGTTTTGCGGAAATAATTACTCCGCAATGCATCTTTGCCATATCCTCTCCGTAGTCCCTCCGTCTGTTTTACGGTTGTTCTACGGTTGTTTTACGGTTTAAAAGCGGAAAACAACCGGTAAACAGACGTTGAACTGACGTAGAGGATACGAAGGGGAGACAGAGAGGTATAAAGAAAAATAGTACGCGCGGGCGCGTATGTGGGAATTTTTGTGTAATTTTGCATTCCGAAACAGACACTGGAGATGATTATCGACTACCCTTGGTACTACGTGTTACTGTGCCTCTTGGCCGGTGCGGCATACGCCACGGTGCTGTACTTCACGGGACGCAAAGCGTTCCCGAAGTGGCTGCAATGGCTGCTTGCCGCGCTCCGGTTCCTCGCCGTGTCGGCAATAGCGTTCCTGCTGCTGGCTCCCGTGGCCCGACAGACGGTTCACGAGCGCCAGAAACCCCATGTGGTGTTGGCCACCGACATATCCCAATCGGTCGCCGTAAGCGCCGACTCGGCCTTCAGCCTCACGGCTCTCGCCGATGAGGTGGAAGGCAACTGTATGGTAAGCATGGAAACCTTTGGCGGCTGTTCCACCGACCTTGGCGAGGTGCTGACACGCCACAGCCACGACGACATCGCCGCCCTGGTGCTGGCCACCGACGGCATATACAACCGCGGCAGCAACCCCGCCTCCATAGCCGAGCGACTGCCATTCCCCGTCTACACCATTGCCTTGGGCGACACCACTGTGCGCCGCGACGCCTCGCTTGCCGACCTGCGCTGCAACCGCATCGCCATGCTCGGCAACGAATACCCCGTGGAGGTCACCGTGAACGCTTCGTGGCTCGGCGGACGCAAGGCCCAGCTTACGATATCCGACGCCGGCGGCAACGTCATGCACCGGCAGAGCATAGGCTACAGCGGCGACATCTTCTCGACCGTCGTCAGCGCCACCCTGCCTGCTAAGACGCCGGGCCTGCAACGCATAACAGTGAAGATTGAGCCCGTCGAGGGAGAGTTCTCGGTGCAGAACAACACCATCGCTTTCTACATCGACGTGCTGGACACGCGCCGCAAGGTGGCCATCTACGCCAATGCACCCCACCCCGACCTCGCAGCCCTGAAGCGGGCTATAGAGGCCAACGCCAACTACGAGGCCACGGTGATATACGCTTCCGACGCCAAGGCGGACACCTCCTACAGCCTCGCCATACTGCACAACCTGCCGTCGGCGACTCACCCCGATATAGGGTTCGCCAAAGGGTTGCCGCAGCTCTACGTCATAGGTCTGCAGACCGACCTTCCACGCCTCAACGCCCTGCACAGCGGCCTTGAGATAGACGCCCGCGTAAGCCGTGCCAACGAGGTGACCGCAGCCTACCAGCCCTCTTTCTCACTGTTCACCCTCGACAACGACGCCACCGCAACCATCGAGGCCATGCCGCCGCTCTCAGCCCCCTTCGGCGAGGCGCGCATGGCCGCCGGAGTGCAGGCGCTCTTCACAGCCAGACTGGGCAGCATAGACACACGCCAACCCCTCATAGCCGCCACGGCACAGGGCGAGATGCGACGCGCCTTTGTATGGGGCGAGGGGCTGTGGCGCTGGCGCCTCGCCGAATGGCAAGCCGACGGCAGCCACACGCACTTCGACCGATTGGTATCGCAGCTGGTGGCATTCACTGCCATGCAGCAGTCGCGCAGCCGTCTGCAAGTGGAGACGGCGCGCAGCTATGCCAACGACGAGAGCCCCGTGCTCCGCGCACAGCTCTATAACGAGGCCTACGAGCTCACCAACAGCCCCGATGTGCAGCTGCACCTGACAGGCGACTCGACCGAGGCCGACTTCACCTTCGCCCGCGACGGCGCCGCCTACCGCCTCAACCTGCCCGTGCTCAAGGCCGGACTGTACCGCTACAAGGCCACTGCCGGCGAAGGACTCACAGCCAGCGGCACATTTGCCGTAGAGGCCCTCAATCTTGAACAGCGCAGCCTCGTTGCCGACCACAGCCTGCTGCGCACCATCAGCACCACCACGGGCGGCACGATGCACCACCCTGCCGACCTCACAGAGCTGACATCACAGCTGAAAACCTTGAAGCCAACGATATACACCCACACGCGCTACGCCGAGTTCCTGCGGCTGCCGCTTATCCTGATACTTATAATAGTGCTGCTGGGGGCGGAATGGGTGTTGCGCAAATACCACGGTGAGCTATGAAGCAGAAAGGCATATTGCGTGAAGCGGCGACGCTCGTGAGCGGCAACATACTGGCGCAGTTGATAGCCCTTGCGGCCTACTTTGTGCTGACGCGCATCTACAGTCCCGACGACTACGGCCTCTTCAACATCTTCTACTCATACATCGAGGTGCTCATCATCCTCTCCACCTGCAAGTACGAGCTGGCCGTGGTGGTCGCCGACGATGACTGTGAGGCTGCCGCCGTGTCGCGCTTCGCCCTGAGACTCAACACGCTGGTTTCCCTGGGGCTGCTCACCATAGCCCTTGTGCTGTGGCTCAGCGGAGCCCTGCCGGGCAACTTCAGCCAGTTGGGATGGATGGTGCTGCTGATACCACCGATGGTGTTTTTCTGCGGTACCTCGCGCATCTACAGCTTCCTATACAACCGCTTCCACCGCTACGGCCAGATAGCCGTCTCGGACAACGTCAACGCCGGAGCCGGAGCGCTGCTGAAGATACTCCTTGGATGGCTCGGAATGACACAGAGCGGCCTGCCGGTGGGCACCGTTCTGGGGCAGGCGGCGTCAAACCTCAACTACCGCCTGCGGCTGCGCAGCCTTGCGCTACCTGACACCGACGCGGCACAAAAAAAAGCGGCGGCACACAAGCACAGGAACTTCCCGCTGTATGTCGCCACTAAAGATTTTGTGAGCACCTTCTCCTCCAACCTGCCTTTCCTTTGGCTCGCCATATACTTCGACCGCGCCGAGGTGGGTCTTTTCGGCCTTGCGCTGACCTTCACGCTACAGCCTGTCAACCTCATAAGCAGCGCCTTCGAGCGTGTGCTCTACATCCGCACCGCCGAGGCAGTGCATGCCCGCCAGCCCATAGCGCCGATGCTGCGACGCTTCCTGCTGCCGCTGGCTATGTTGGCCATAGGGGCGTGTGTGGCAGCATGGTTCGTTGCCGAGCCTGTCTTCGCCTTCTGTTTCGGCGAGCGGTGGCAGGGCTGCGGCCCTTACGTGCAGGCTCTGCTGCCGTGGGTGCTCACAGGATTCATATCGGCATGCATGCTGTTCATCCCAAACGTCTTCTCGACGCAACGGACAGAGTTTATCTTTTATATTGTGATGCTGGCGCTGCGAGTGGCAGCCATAATAACAGGAATAGGCGCCGCCAACTTCCTGTTGGCGATACGCCTATTCGCTGCAGCCTCAGCGGCGGTATATGTCGCCTTGGCTGTATGGTACTTGTGGCAGGTGCGCCGCTACGACGCTACTGTACGTTGATAAGCAGGTAGAACGTCACCGAATTACTAATATTCTGGCCACTTCCCAAAGTGAGTTTGTAGAGGATCTGCTGACCCGAGTATTCGGGCATGAGATTGGTATGGATGGAATACTCTTCGCACACATTGGAGGCAATGTTATAAGGCAGTTTGTCTTCCGGTATCAAGCCGTCATAACACAGACCAAGGCACTCGCTGACCGTAAAATCTCTCGGGCTCTGCATGACCTCAATAGAACGGTTGAAGGCATAAACATCGGCGGTTTTGTTGTCAACAAAGATTTTCACCGCATGATAGTGCAACCCATTCATGTCGACATCTGTAGTGGTGTAGCGCACGGTGTCGTTGGCGACAACGGCGGGGCCATCGGCAGCATTAAGATGGAACACAACAGCGTTTGCTGGTTGCTCCTGTTCCGGAGTGTTCGTAGGTTTGGTCTCCTCTTTATCTTTGGTGCAGCCTGTCAGGCCAAACGTAGCAGCCACAACCAGGGCGGCCATCATGTACTTGAATACTTGTTTCATATCGGTATTGTTTAATTGTTTATCAATCTAATTTCAACACAGCGAGGAAGGCGCTCTGAGGAACTTCCACATTGCCAACCTGACGCATACGTTTCTTACCCTCCTTCTGCTTCTCAAGCAGCTTACGCTTACGGGTGATGTCGCCGCCGTAGCATTTGGCAGTAACGTCCTTGCGCACCTGACGCACTGTCTCGCGGGCGATAATCTTGCTGCCTATGGCAGCCTGGATGGCCACGTCGAACTGCTGACGCGGGATGAGGTCCTTGAGTTTTTCGCACATCTTACGGCCAATAGGGTAAGCGTTGTCGACATAGGTAAGTGTAGAAAGGGCGTCTACGGGGTCGCCATTGAGGAGTATCTCCAGCTTGACGAGTTTCGATGGCTGGTAGCCGTTGATATAATAGTCAAACGAGGCGTATCCCTTAGAGATGCTTTTCAGCTTATCGTAGAAGTCAAACACAACCTCGCCGAGCGGCAGGTCGAAGGTAATTTCAATACGGTCGGTAGTAAGGTAGTTCTGGTTCTTAAGTATACCGCGCTTGTCCATGCACAACTTTATCACTGGCCCAATGAAGTCGGCTTTGGTGATAATCTGCGCATGTATGTAAGGCTCATAGACCTCAGCGATGTTGTTAGGTTCCGGCATGCCGGAAGGGTTATATACATCCAACTCCGTGCCATTGGTGAGCTTAACTTTGTACTGCACATTGGGCACAGTAGTGATGACGTCCATATTGAACTCGCGTGTCAGGCGCTCCTGCACAATCTCCATGTGCAGCAGGCCGAGGAAACCGCAGCGGAAGCCGAAGCCAAGAGCCAACGAACTCTCAGGTTCGAAAGTGAGGCTGGCGTCGTTGAGCTGCAGCTTTTCGATGCTGGCGCGCAACTCTTCATAGTCATCGGTATCCACGGGGTAGACTCCTGCAAAAACCATGGGCTTCACTGCCTCGAAACCCTCTATAGGTTTCTCGCAGGGGTTCTGCACATGCGTTATAGTATCGCCAACGCGCACCTCCTTGGAAGTCTTTATGCCACTAATGATATAGCCCACGTTACCCGCTGACAGTTGCTTGCAAGGCTCCATGTTGAGCCTCAGTACGCCAACCTCGTCGGCATCGTACTCCTTGCCAGTGCTGAAGAACTTCACATGGTCGCCCGTCTTCAAGGTACCGTTCATAATGCGGAAGTAGCTTATGATGCCGCGGAAAGGGTTGAAGACTGAGTCAAAAACCAGAGCCTGCAGCGGTGCGTTGGGGTCGCCCTCCGGCGCAGGTATGCGATTAACTATTGCATCCAATATCTCGGATACACCCATGCCGGTCTTTGCCGAGCAACGTAAAATATCCTCATGCTTGCAACCAAGTAGGTCAACAATCTCATCGGCCACCTCTTCAGGCATTGCACTGTCGAGGTCTATCTTGTTCATCACCGGGATAATCTCCAGGTCATTCTCAAGTGCCAGATAGAGGTTCGATATTGTCTGCGCCTGTATGCCCTGTGTGGCATCCACCACCAGCAGCGCACCCTCGCAGGCAGCAATGGCACGAGACACCTCATAGCTGAAGTCCACATGCCCTGGAGTGTCAATTAAGTTGAGCACATAATCCTTGTAGTTCATCTGGATGGCATGGCTTTTGATGGTGATGCCACGCTCCTTCTCCAACTCCATGTCGTCGAGCACTTGGTCTTGCATATCGCGCTGACTGACGGTGTTCGTCACCTCCAGCAGGCGGTCTGCCAACGTACTCTTGCCGTGGTCAATATGTGCTATTATGCAGAAATTGCGTATATTCTTCATCGCTTATAGTGTGTTCAATGCCGCCTGCACGCTCAGCGCCACGGCGCGGCTGGTATATGTCGCGCCGCTCACGGTATCCACTTTCTTTTTCCTCGCCTTCTTCACGGTGAGGCCGTTCCAGTTGTTATAGAAACCCACCTCCTGCACATGCTGGGCGAACTTCGGCGTTTCCATATTGGGTAGTGCATACACTCCCGTAATCACTTTCTTTGTGTCAAAAGCTATCATCACCGGCGTCTCGCCATTGAAGCCACGTATAGTGTCGCTGGCGGGTTTGCTGTATACCACATAGCCTATCATCTTGCCCTGTGCGTCGTGCACCTCGGTCCAGTTGCCTTTCTTCTCAAGCTTCTTCACCGCCGGGAAAGCCTTCACCACGGCCATATCGATGCCGTCGGCGTTCACCTGCGGTTGCAAAGCCTGCTGTTGCCTGGCATGCTGTGCATGGTGCGGACAATTACCGCAGTTACCATGCCCGTGCTGCGCCATCAATGCACCGCCGGTCAGTATAGTCATCAATGCCAGAGCCATTATCTTTCTCATGTCAATCAGTTTTGTTTCTTTACGTTTTTAGATAACGCAAAAATAGCCGGTTTATTATATTCTTGCAATAAAAAAGCGCAAGTATCAGTATTCCACCACCAGTACGCCGCTCACTGCCCAGTGGCTGAACATCCCTTCGACGGGTTTGCCCTGCGGTATGGCTACGGTGAGGGTGTGCTCTTTGCCGTCAGCCCAGGGGGTCATGTCGAAGTAGATTGGCTGTGTAGCCGTGCCGGGGCACCAGCCGCTGCGCGAGAAGTCGCTGCTCGAGAGGCCGTTCCAAAAGTTGCCGCTGACGGGGTTGAGGTCGCGGTAACAGCCACAATCCTGCCGCCAGGGGGTGTAGGTGAAAGCCACCTTGCCGTCGATGAGTATAGTGTTTGTCTTCGGCACGAATTCGTCACCGTCGTCCCAGCCACCGTGGCCGGTGGAGATATAGCGCAGCTTGGCGGATTTCAATTCCCCATCACTCATTTCGGGAATAATCTTGAACTTAACCGACAGCGAATCGGTACCGAAGAGCTTGCCATAATTCTGTCCCGCCATCTCCAGCACATTGCAGGTGTTGAAAAGCGGCTCCACGAGTCCCGACCATTCTTCGTTGTCCTCCAACACGGTGTAGCCGTTGGGATAGGACTTGATATCGACCGTCAACAAGTGGCCGCCGCGATCATAGTTGCCTATCCAGGCACCAATAACAACGTCGCCGCCATAATGATACAGGTCAGTTATTTCTTGCCGATAGTAGGCCTCGTTACGCCACTCGATGCCGTAGTCCTGCATGCGTTCGTTGAACTTGCCCACGCCAAAGGGAGTAAAAAAACGCACCAGCTCCAACGGCACATCGTAGCCCGTCTGAGAAATCATACCTTGGTAGCGCTGGCCGTCACGGCCGACGAAGGTGGGCAGCGAGTCAGGGTGTTGGTTAATACCGTCGAAGAAGTTGTGTGGCACCCAGCCGTTGGTTCTCAACAGGAAGATACTGCCCGTGCGGTCGTAGGCGTCGCCATTGCTCTGTTGGTGAATCTCAATAAAGTTCTGGTAGTGGCTAGTGCACCACGGCAGATTTACGCGTTTCAGTATCAGTGTGCCGCCGGCATAATGCAACACAGTATCACGCGGTATGTAATTTGTCCAAGGTTTCTTTAGGTTGTCGCAATCCACGTGGGCATTCTCCCTGCCCCAGCAAATCTGCTCGTGGTCGAAGATACGGGTGGTTACCACCAGCCGCTCTTTCATGATGCGGTCCAGTTCACGCGGAGAAACTCTAACCGAATAATCCGAATTATTCCGAATTCGGTTTGATTCGGATAGTTCGGTTAGAGAAAGCCTTTCAGCCTTAACGAGCTTCATCCGCAACTGTCCGTTGCGGTGATACTCACGCAGCACACCTTTATTCAGCCCATAATACGGCAGCGGCGTAACGTTGACCGGAGCCTTCTCGTCCATCACAAACACCAGCGTGTTGCTGTTGACAGAACATGTGTGCCGGTTGCCATCCACACGCCACTCAAGGTCTCCACGCGTAAAGCCGGTTCGGTAATAATACACCGTGTCGTCATACGAGGCCGTCACCGTGATGCTGTCCTCGCCATAGTCCACGCTCGTCACCGTCTGGCAGTAGCCCTGTATCAGCTGGCCGGTAGGCTTAGGGGTGGTTATGGTAATCACATCCCCCACCCTCTCAACGGTAACTACTGTGGTGTCAGTCACGTCGCCATAGTCGTACTGGTGATACGTGAACCTGTTGGCATCCTTGGGTATCTTCACCTGCGCCACCGTGAGCATCGGCAGCGCGGCAAGCAGCAGTATGGCAATCCTTTTCATGCTGGTTGTTGTTGATAGTTTCACGCTGCAAAGATACAACTTTTTCCATTCATAACGATTATTTTGCGTAATTTTGCACCGCAGAAAGGAGCAGAAATAATGACCGTGCGTAAGTATATCGTATTGTTGCTATGCGTGTTGCTGTCCATGAGCGCCATTGCCCAGACGGACGAAAACACGCAACCTTTCTATTTGTGGGACACTCCCTACCAACAACCTGAGCAAACCGAAGTCAACACCGGCATCTCCCTCGACAGCATCTTCCCGCCTCGCGAGATACAGGCGCCCTTGCTTCGCCCGTCACTCTTCAAGCACACAACCCTGCCGGTCACCCACGACGACCTTCAGCAACGTGCATTCACCACAGCGGCGCCGTGGCTCTTTGCTATGCTGGTAATCCTCATCGCACTCATGTTCCTCTACTACAACCGCAACAAGCTGCGCATCGCCGACCTGCTTAAGGCTGCCGCCGACCACCGCGCCATGGATCGTTTGGTGCGCGGCAACAACCTCAACACCACACGCCTGGTGCCTATGGGCCTCTTCGTCACCGTCACACTTGCCACCAGCGTCTACCTCATGGCACTGACACACAACGGCATCACAGCCTGGCTTGTACTCGCAGCCGCACTGTTCACGGCCTATATTCTCCGCAACCTTGTGGCACGCTTGCTGGGCAACGTCTTCGACGACGGCGACGCCGTCACCACCTGCGTCACCAGCAACTACATATACCACATGCTGCTCGCCACCATCATAGCGCCGCTGCTCCTTTTGCAGACATACCTGCCTTGGGGCCGCGAAACGGTCTTTTACATCATCGCTTCACTCACGGCAGTGTGCCTAATCTTACGCCTCTTTCGCGCGCTGCAACTTTTTTTAACATTCTCCAAGAGCCGTAGTTTCTATCTTTTTTTCTATCTTTGCACCATCGAAGCAGTACCTATCCTGGCCCTCTTGAAGTGGTTTTTAATACAGTAAAACAGACAGTTGAGACATTATAATTATCGAGCATGAAAATCAAAAAAATACTAATCTCGCAACCGGAACCCGCCGATTTGGAGAAATCACCCTACCGCAATTTAGTTCACAAATACAATGTCAACCTCACTTTCTACAAGTTTTTTGAGGTAGTGGGAATATCAGCCTCTGACTTCCGCAAGACGCGCATCCATATCGGAGACTACTCCGCCGTAATCTTCAACAGCAAGAACTCCATAGAGCATTTCTTCCGCATGGTCAAGGAGTTGCGCGAGACCGTGAGCGACGACATGAAATATTTCTGCTCCACCGAGGCCATAGCCCTCTACCTGCAGAACTTCATACAGTACCGCAAGCGCAAGGTCTTCTTCGGCAACCAGTATTTCTCCGACCTCCTCGAGGTCATGTCGAAGCACCGCGACGAGAAATACCTCTTCCCCTGCTCTGACGAGAAGCAAACCGAGTACACCAAAGCCCTGGACAAGGCCAAGTTCAAATACACAAAGGCCCCAATGTACACCTCCAAGCCACGCGACCTCACCAAGTTCGACATCGACAGCTTCGACGCCATAGCGCTCTTCTCGCCCATCGGCGTGCGCAGCCTCGTCAAGAACTTCCCCGACATCAAGGACCACAACATACTGATAGCCGCTTTCGGCACCTCCACCCATGCCGCACTCAAGGAGCACGGCATCAAGCTCAACATAGCGGCCCCCACCCAGTCGGCCCCCTCGATGGCCATGGCTATCGAGAACCACATCCTCGGCAAAGCACCCGAGAGCGTGGTCATAAGCAAGGGCGAAATCAGCAAGCACGGCGTGCGCAACACCATCACCACGTCGGCCAAGAAGAGCAAGCCCGTCATTGCCAACAAGGAGGTCTACAAGCAGCGCATGGAGGAGAAGAAGGCCCAGGCCGCCGCACGACGCGCCGCACGTGCCGCCGAAAAAGCCGCCAAAGAGGCCGAAGCCCTGGCCGCCGAGAAAGCTGCAAAGGAGGCTGCCCTGAAGGCCGCCAAGAAAGAAGCTGCCACCAAAACAGCCAAGCCCGCCGTCAAACCTGCCGTCAAGGTCGCCAAACCCGCAGCAAAGACAGCCACAAAGGTGGCCAAGCCTGCGGCAAAAGCAGCAAAACCCGCAGCAAAACCCGCAGCAAAGACAGCCAAACCTGTTGCAAAAGCGGCAAAGCCCGCAGCCAAACCTGCAGCGAAAAAGGCAGCCAAGCCCACCGTAAAGGCCACTAAAGCCACCACCGCCAAGAAGAAATAATGCCATACACCTTTGGCAAAGAGGAACGGCTCTGCAGCCGCAGCCTGATGGACAGGCTCTACGCCGACGGCCACCGCCTCTTGGCGTTCCCTTTCAGCGTACAGTGGCTCGCCGTCGAGGGTACACAACCCTGCCAGATAATGATTGTCGCCCCTAAGCGCCGCTTCCGTCACGCCGTTGACCGCAACCATGTGCGCCGCCTCACGCGCGAATGCTGGCGTCTCCGCAAGCCGGATTTCTACACTTTCCTTCAGGAGCACAACCTCTGCATCGTGCTTTCGTTGGTCTATGTCCACAACGAGATAATGTCCCACGACCAACTCGGTCACAAGATGGACAAACTCATCGAGCTCCTCCGACAGGATATCCTTAAGAGCCTTGAAGCATGAAAAACCTGTGGCGCTTCGTCAAACAACTGCTCGCCAAGCTGATGCTGGCGCTGATAGCCTTCTACCGTACCTGCATCTCGCCCCTCACCCCTCCGGCATGTCGCTACACCCCAACATGCTCGCAGTATGCACAGGAAGCCATCCGCAAGTACGGCCCATTCCGCGGTGGCTGGCTCGCCCTAAAGCGCATCCTCCGCTGCCACCCCTTCGGCGGCTCGGGCTACGACCCCGTGCCCTGAAAAAATATCATATTTTTTTTGCCAGATAAATAATTATCTGTATATTTGCAACATCGCCGCAAGGCATTCGGAACGACGTAAATTCGTGTGCAGTAGGGCATTGCACCGTATTTTGTCCGTCAGTTCTCCGGTTGTATACCGTCTGTTTAACGGCACAAACCGGTAAACAACCGGTAAACAAGCGGTAAACAGACGGAGGGGATACGGAGCGATGGCGGAGATGACAGACAGAAAACATATACCAATCACATAAAACAAAAAGATTATGGCAAAAGAAAAGATGACAGGGCTGCTGGTGAACGGCAGCGTGAGGACAGCAGGTGTTACTTTCTACACCAAGAACGGCAAGACGATTATGCGTTCCGCTACCAGCATGCAGCCGCGACGCAACAGCCGCAGCCAGTTCATGGCACGCCAGCGCATGAAGCACATCACGGCGCTGTGGAGCGCCCTGAAGGACTCCGACCCGATGTTCAGCGGTGGCAAGAGCGCCTACGGCCGCTTCTGCACGCTGGCAAGCACCATGCCGGTGATTTTCACACCGCGCCAGGGCGAGTACTCCAACGCCACGCTGCTGCTGCCCGGCATGCCGGTGAGCGACGGCACACTGCCTTCGGTGAAGCAGAGCCTCGGCCACGCCGATGGCCAGTCGGCACTGGTCACCGAGCTGAAACCCACCGTTCTGGGCCGCAACGAGGAGCTGCGTCTCTACTGCCTGCGCCAGACCGAGGAGAACGGCACGCCTAAGCTCCGCGTGAGCTACGCCGCCGTACCGCGCCGCGGCGAGGGCAGCGTGGGTGGAAACACCTACAATGTGCTCACCCAGGATGACGGCACGCTGGCACTGGCAGGCACCTGCTTTGCCGACGACAACGCGGGCTGGGCTCTGGTACGCATCGACGGCGACCGCTGCTCGAGCCAGACTGTGGTCACCCGCTGCCGCCGCTACGAGGCCTTCACCACCGACGAGGCCATGAAGCGCAGCGCAGACAGCTACGGCGGACTGACGGAATAGGCCTTGCGCGATGCCTTTCGTGCAAGAAATACTGAAGCATCGCAGCCTGTCGATAGTAGGACTTGAGAAGAACACCGGGAAGACGGTGTGCCTCAACTATATCCTGCGACGGCTGAACGAGCTTGGGGTGCCCGTGGGCGTCACTTCCATAGGCGTGGACGGCGAGCAGGTGGACAGCGTGTTCGCCACAGTCAAGCCGGAGGTGACGCTCTACGAGGGCACCCGTTTCATCACCTCGGAGCAGCACTACATGAAGCGGCAGAACGTCTCGGTGCTGGAGCACGTGGACAGCCGCCGCACGGCGCTGGGGCCGCTGGTGACGGCGCGAGTGCTGGTACGCGGCAAGGTGCTGCTAAGCGGTGCCGCCACCACGGGAGTGCTGCGAGGCCAGATAGGGCAACTCTGCAACGCGGGCTGCCAGCTGGCGATAGTCGACGGCGCCTTGTCGCGCCTGAGCCTTGCCTCGCCTACGGTGACTGAATGCATGGTGCTGGCCACCGGTGCCGCCGTGTCGGCCAACCTCAAGCAGCTCGTAGCCAAGACACGCTTCCTGCACAGCCTGATATGCCTCGACGAGGTCTCCCCCGCCCTGCGCGCCGCACTGAGTCCTGTGGAGCAGGGCCTCTGGGGCGTGGACGACGAAGGGGTGCCGCACGACCTCGGCATAGCATCGGTGTTCCTCATAGGCAGCGCAGGCGGCGACTTGCTGCGCTACGGGCACACGCTCTTTGCCTCGGGGGCTGTGAGCGACCGCCTGCTCAAGGCGCTGACACCGCTGGGCAAGGATATCACGCTGGTGGCTCGAGACTTCACAAAGCTCTTCATCACCCCTGAAGCCTACAACGACTTCACCCGCAAGGGCAACCGCTTGATGATGCTGCAACGCTCAAAGCTGATAGCGGTAACCCTCAACCCCACTTCGCCGCAAGGCTTCCTCCTCGACAGCCGCGCCACATGCGACGCCCTCAGCGAAGCACTGCAGACGCCTGTCTACGACGTAATGAAGATTGAACAATGAGAATAAAAGAACTGATTAAGGGCGACGCAGGCTTCCAGTATGTTGTCGACAACATGGAGCTGATGTCGGCGGCAGGGCGCCGCAAGATGCTGGACACCGAGTTCAGCACCGACGCCGAATGGCTCAACGCCGAATGGAACCGCATGGACAAAGCCATCGCTGCCGTGCGCGAACACAAATACAAGAAGCCATATGTCGACCTGCGCCACTGCCTCATGTGCCTGCATGACCTGCGCGGCACACTGGCGTCGCTGGCCAACCACACACCGCTCAACGAGGTGGAGCTCTTCGAGGTGAAGAACCTCGCGCAGCTCTGCCGCACTGCCGCAGGAGCCATAGAGGGCTTCGGACTGACAGAGATGCTGCCGCTGCCGAACATAGACGAAGTGTTCAGCATTCTCGACCCGGACCATACCGGAATAGCCAACTTTTACATCTACGACAGCTACGACCCGCGTCTGGCGCCGCTGCGCAAGGAGCTCAGCGCGCTGCAGATTGCAGGCAATGACCCAGAGCGCATCGCCGCACTGCTGGCCGAGCAGAACGAGATACAGGGCGAGGTATGCGTGCGCTTAAGCGACAAGCTGGTACCGTGGGCTCCTACCATCAGCGAGGCATTGGAGCAGATGGCCTACACCGACTTCCTCTTAGCGAAAGCCGAGCTTGCCATAGCATGGAACCTGACGCGTCCCGTGTTGGGCGAACATATAGAATACAAGGCACTTATAAACCCACGCCTGAAGAAACGCAACGAATCCACAGGGCTACGCTACCAGCCGGTGGACATCACAATAGGGCACGGCGTGACACTCGTCACCGGCGCCAATATGGCCGGCAAAACAGTGCTGCTGAAGAGCATAGGCACTGCACAGGCCATGGTGCAGTGCGGCTTCCACGCACCGGCCGAGAAGGTGGAGACCATGCTCTTCGACGGTGTGGCGACCTCGATAGGTGACGACCAGGACGAGATGAACGGCCTGTCGAGCTATGCCGCAGAGATAATAAAGATAAGCGACATAGTGAAGCGTAGCCGGACAGAGCACCTGCTGGTGCTGATAGACGAGCCCGCACGCACCACCAACCCCACGGAAGGCAAGGCAATAGTGCAGGCCGTGATAGGGCTGATGCAGAAAGCATCGTCGGCCACACTGATAACAACGCACTACGGCCAACTGGGCGGCGACTGCCGACGGCTGCGAGTGCGCGGCTTCGTGGAGGATATGTCCGACATGCCGCTCAACCCGAGAAATATCAACCTCTTCATCGACTACTCGCTGACGGAGGACGAGAGTGGCACTGTACCGCACGAGGCATTGCGGATAGCATCCCTTCTGGGCTGCGACAAGGAGTTGATAGACAGGGCCGCCGATTTCGTAAACAGATAAGCCGGAACAAAAAAAGAGGATGTCAACCGACATCCTCTTTCTTTTGGCGGAAAGGAGGGGATTCGAACCCCTGAAGCGCTTTTAACGCTTACTCGCTTTCCAGGCGGGCCTCTTCAACCACTCGAGCACCTTTCCGTGTGATGAAATTTTCGATTCAAAAGTTCGCTCACCATGGCTCGCGTTCTTTTGAAAAGCGGGTGCAAAAGTACTACTTTTTTCCGATGTGACAAAAAAAATGTATATTTGCTGTTTGAAACAACGGACAAATATCCTTAAAACATTCTAATAATGAAAAAGTTAATGATTTGCGCAATGGCACTGACAATGCTTGCCGCCGTGGGCTGCAAAGGTAAGAAAGCAGCCGAAGGAAACACGGAAATTGAACAAAAAGTGGCCGAGTATGCCGAGTTCGAACTGACCTCCGACCTCATCGCCAACCTCTCGGAAAACGAGAAGGAACTTGTGAAGATCTTCATCGAGATTGGCGACGTGATGGACGAGATTTACTGGGACGAGTATTTCGGCTACGAGAACCGCGCCAGCCTTGACACGCTGGCCGACCCCGCCATCCGCGCTTTCGCCAACATCCAGTACGGCGCTTGGGACCGTCTGGACAGCGAGAAGCCTTTCGTGCCGGGTTACGGCGAGCGCCCGCTGGGTGCCAATTTCTACCCCGTGGACATGACTCCCGAGGAGTATGAGAATCTGGCCGACCCGCTGAAGGAAAGCCAGTACAGCGTCATCCGTCGTGACGAGAACGGCCAGCTGTATGTGCTGCCCTACCACAAAGCCTATCAGAAAGAGCTGGCCAAGGTGGACAGCCTGCTTGAGAAAGCCATCGGCCTGGCCGAGAATGCCGGCTTGAAGAAGTACCTCGAAGCCCGCCGCGAAGCTTTCCGCACCGATGACTACTTCCAGAGCGACATGGTGTGGATGGACATGAAGGACAGCAAACTGGACTTCGTGGTCGGACCCATTGAGAACTACGACGACGCCCTCCACGGTCTGAAATGCAGCCACGAGGCTTTCGTGCTCATCAAAGACGAGGAATGGAGCAATGACCTGAGCAAGTTCGCCGCCCTGCTGCCCGAGATGCAGAAGTTGCTGCCCTGCGACGAGAAGTATAAGAAAGAGGTGCCCGGTACCGACTGCGACATCAACGTCTACGACGTGGTCTACTATGCCGGTGACTGCAACGCGGGCTCGAAGACCATCGCCATCAACCTGCCCAACGATGAGCGCGTGCAGCTTGCCAAAGGCAGCCGCCGCCTGCAGCTGAAGAACGCCATGAAGGCCAAGTTCGACAACATCATGGTGCCCATAGCCAACCTGATGGTTTGCCCCGAGCAGGTGGACAGCGTGACCTTCAACGCCTTCTTCGGCAACACCTGCTATCATGAGGTGGCCCACGGTCTGGGTATCAAGCAGACCGTCACTGGCAAAGGAGCTTGCCGTGTTGCCCTCGGCGCACAGTACAGCGCCTGGGAGGAAGCTAAGGCCGACGTCTGCGGATTGTTCCTCACCGAGCAGCTTATCGAGCGCGGCGAGATTACCAACACCACAGTGAACCAGAACTACATCACCTTTATCGCCGGCATCCTGCGTAGTGTTCGCTTCGGCGCCACCGAGGCCCACGGCGTAGCCAACATCATGTGCTACAACTACTTCAAGGAGCACGGCGCCTTTACTCGCGACGCTCAGGGCAAGTACGTTATCAACGTAGAGAAAGCTCGTGAGGCCGCCCGCGGCTGGGCAGCCCTGATCATAGCCATGGAAGGTGAGGGCGACATGGAAGCCGCCAAAGCCTACAGCGAGAAGAACGGCAAGATTGGCGAGGAGTTGCAGAACGACCTCGACGCCATACGCAACGCCAATATCCCGCGTGACATCATCTACAAACAGGGTGCCTGCGTGCTTGGATTATAAAATAATTTTATAAATATAAAAAAAAATAGTATCTTTGCACTAACCCATAGTGCAAAGATACTTTCTTTATGCACTAAAGGACAGGGGGTTGCGGCAACATTCCTGCGATAGGAACGCCCGTTGTACCGGACACTCCCCTACCGGCGAACCTCCGAGAACCTACGCACACGCGTGCGAAGGAGGGGGAGTATTAGCATCCATGGAACAACATTGGTACGCCATAAAGGTCTACTACAACCGTATAGAGCAGCTGATAGCGCAGTGCAAGGCTATGGGAATGGAGTTTTTTGCTCCAACGGACATAATAAAGTCGCTGCTCTTCGTGCGGTGTGAGGAAACCGAGGTTGTGCATCTGGCCACCGACAGCCATACCAAGGCTTGGGTATACCGAAACACCGAAGGGACGCGTCCTGCAGCAATACCCGACCGCGAGATGGAGGTGTTCCGCTTCGTGGTAACCGCAGGACGCGAAGGGCTGGAGCTGCTGGGCGAAGACCGTCCAGAGTACCACGAGGGTGACCGTGTAGTTGTTACCGGAGGTCCATTCAAAGGTGCCGAGGGGCATATCAAGCGCATCAAACGCGACCGGAGACTCATAGTGACAATCAAAGGCGTGGTGGCTGTAGCCACGGCATACATACACCCTTCATTACTTCACAAAGTGGAAGAATGAAACAAGGACTTTTCAGATTACAGTACGAGCTTGACGGAGAGACGCCGTACACCGAGAAAGGCAGCGACGCCGGTGCCAAGTTACGTGTGGAGAACATCGAGAACGACGAGGTGCGCCGCACGCTCCAGAGTTTGGCATCGATGGGCTACAAGGAGAAGTTGGCTTGGCTCATAAACCAGTCACAGAGCGCCACATTAGCCATACTGCCCATGGGCACGGACAATCCCGACAGCGTAAAACGGCAACTGGAACAACGCTCGCCGAACCTACTCTTCATATCGCGTCCGCTGCACACCATATCATTGCTGGACAATTACCTCTACGCAGCCAACAACGCACTGCCTGAAGGGGCCTACCTGTGGTGCCACTCTATGACGGCGGTGCTGCGGCGCAAGCTACTCTATGAGAAATACAAACGCGGCATCGGCGACCTGCTGGTGGTGACCAACTACATGTGGCACCGCGTGTGTCCCAAGCTGAAGCTGACGCACAAGTTCTACTTCACCATGACCGGCGGCAAGAAGCGCCTCATGAACCGTGTAGAGATGATCGGACGCCTGTACCGTGCCGGCTTCGATGTGGTGGACGAGAAATTCTGCGACGGTGAGTTCTTCGTGGTGGCGCGCAAAGTCAAGGAGCCTATGAACGACCCCGAACCCACGGGGTCGCCGATAATACGCCTGCGGCGCATCGGCAAGGGCGGCAAGGAGATCGTGGTATACAAGTTCCGCACGATGTACACCTACTCGGAGTATGTGCAGCCCTATATATACCACTACCAAAGCCTGGAGCGCGGCGGCAAGTTCAAGGACGACTACCGCGTGAACTTCTGGGGACGATTCCTGCGCAAAGTGTGGCTCGACGAGCTGCCGATGGTATGGAACATGATAAGAGGCGAGCTGAAGCTGGTGGGCGTGAGACCCCTGAGCCGCCAGTATTTCAGCCTCTACACTCCCGAGATGCAGGAACTGAGGATTAAGACCAAGCCGGGCCTACTGCCGCCGTTCTACTACGAGGCCCAGACTCCCGAGACCATCGATGAGGTGCAGGAGAGCGAGAAGCGCTACCTCGAAGCATACCTTGAGCATCCCTTCAAAACTGACTGGAAATACTTCTGGGGCATCGTGGGGAACATACTGTTCCACAGGAAGAGGTCGAAGTAGGAGCCCCGCAAGGGCACCAGTCGTTAGCCGTAGGTGTAAGCCCACGGACAATAAAGACAAAGACAACACCGAAGCCCGCCAGGGCGCCAGTCGTTAGCCGTGGGCGTGAACCCACGGACAATAAAAATAACAACAAAACCTTATTTAGAGCCCCGCAGGGGCGACAGACTACAATGGATAAACCCAACAACCAAGACTGGACAACCGTTATACAGCCCAGGGAGAGGCTACTGCATGTTGACTTCAAGGAGCTGTGGCGCTACCGCGACCTGTGCATGCTGTTTGTAAGACGCAATATCACAACACAGTTCAAGCAGACAATACTGGGACCGCTATGGTACCTGATACAACCCACCATGACGGTATTCATGTACATGGTGGTCTTCGGCGGCATAGCCCAGATAAGCACCGACGGGTTGCCTCAACCGCTATTCTACCTGAGTGGCGTCTGCCTGTGGCAGTATTTCAACGACTGTCTTACCAAGACATCAAGCACTTTTACCGCCAATGCCACTATCTTCGGTAAAGTGTACTTCCCAAGGATGGTAGTGCCCATCTCCACGGTCATCAGCAACCTGCTGCGCTTCGCCATACAGTTCGGACTATTCCTGGCAGTATACGCCATATACATGATTTTCAAGATACAGGGCTACGACCACATACACACCAACTGGTACGTGCTGCTGCTGCCGCTGCTAGTGATGATGCTGGCAGGCCTGGCGCTGGGCTTCGGCATCCTCTTCTCGAGCATGACGACGAAATACCGTGACATGTCTTTGCTACTGGACTACTTTGTGAGGCTGTGGATGTATGCCACGCCTGTGATATATCCCCTAAGCACCATCACCAACGCCAAGTTGCGCTTAGTGATGAGCCTCAACCCATTGACGGGCATCGTCGAGGCCTTCAAGTACGGCATGCTTGGTGCCGGCGAGTTCAGCTGGTGGATGCTGGGCTACAGCTTCGCCTTCACGGTGGTACTGCTTGGTGTCGGCGTGGTAATATTCAACAGGGTGCAGAGAACTTTCATGGACACCGTCTGATGAGCAAAGAAATTGACATAGCGTTTGCGCTACTGCGCGGGGCGCTCAACGGCACGGTGCCGGAGATAGAGCACATGGATGCACACAGCTGGTGGCACCTGTTCCGCCTGATGCAACAGAACCACGTGGCGGCACTGACGGCCGATACGATGGCGGCGATGACAGTACCACGCGAGGTGATGATACCATGGCTCAGCGAACAGCAGAAAGCCAAGGACTGGTACAGCTACCAGCTTGGAGTGCAGGAAGATATTGTGGGACTTATGGCCAAGAGCGGCATTGAGACTCTGGTGCTCAAAGGCACACATACGGCGCAGTACTACCCGAAGCCAGAGCTGAGGGAGTTCGGCGACATAGACCTATACTTCTACGACAATCACGACGAAGCCGACATGCTGGCAGATAAGCGCTTATGCGTCACAGTGAGTAACGAAGCCCATCACCACAGCAAATACAACTACCGCGGTGTCACCGTGGAGAGCCACTACGACTTCCTCAACACCCACTACCCGCCCTCGAACCGCAGCTACGAGAAGATGCTCAAAGAGCAGGTCGGCACAGCCACCTTCGAGGTGCTGTTCCTGCTGCGCCATATGGCGGGCCATTTCGCCGCCAGCCGTATCACGCTGCGCGACCTGACAGACTGGGCTCTCACCTGCCAAGCGCTGAGGAGCAAAGCCGACTGGACACTGGTAGACAAGAGCATTGAAGACTTCGGTATGACGGACTTCGTGGCGGTGCTCAATGACATCGCCGAGAACCGCTTAGGCATAAGCCTACTCCCCCACCCGACCAAAATGTCGGCCAACAAGTCACTCGTGGAGAAAGATATCGTATACGGTAGCGCCGTGTTGCGTGGCGACGGACAGCACGACGGCCTCGACCGGCTTGGCTGGAAGCTGCGCCGCTGGCGCGCCCTGGGATGGAAGCGCGAGATGGTCTACAACGACAACCCGTTGCGTCTCTTCCTCGCAAGCCTCACCTCGCATGCCGAAAAGCCACAGAGCATACTCCACAAGATGTGAGCTTAAACAAAAAGAAAAACGATTCGTCTTCAAAATAAAGAAGTTTATGAAGAAAGCACTTATCACTGGCATCACCGGACAAGACGGCAGCTATCTAGCCGAGTTCCTCATCGAGAAAGGCTACGAGGTTCACGGTGTGCTGCGTCGCAGCAGCTCGTTCAACACCGTCCGCATAGAGCACCTGTACCTTGACGAATGGGTACGCGACATGAAAAAGAAACGCCTTATCGAACTCCACTGGGGCGACATGACAGACTCCTCGTCGCTGATACGCATCATCAGCGAGATACGTCCCGACGAGATATACAACCTGGCGGCACAGAGCCATGTGAAAGTGAGCTTCGACGTGCCGGAGTTCACCGCCGAAGCCGACGCCGTGGGAGTGCTGCGCCTGCTGGAAGCGGTACGCATCGTAGGACTATCCGACAAATGCAGGATATATCAGGCATCCACATCGGAGCTCTACGGCAAGGTACAGGAAGTGCCACAGAAAGAAACGACGCCATTCTACCCGCGCTCACCATACGGCGTTGCAAAGCAGTACGGTTTCTGGATGATGAAGAATTACCGAGAGAGCTACGGTATGTACTGCTGCAACGGCATCCTCTTCAACCATGAGAGCGAACGACGTGGCGAGACCTTCGTCACTCGCAAAATCACCCTTGCGGCAGCACGTATAGCGCAGGGATTTCAGGACAAGCTCTATCTTGGTAATTTAGACGCCCTGCGCGACTGGGGATACGCCAAAGACTACGTCGAGTGTATGTGGCTCATGTTGCAGCAACCCAAGCCCGACGATTACGTCATAGCCACCGGCGAGTATCATTCCGTGAGGGAATTCTGCACGTTGGCCTTCAAAGAAGTAGGTATTGAGTTACGATGGGAAGGTTCAGGAATTGAGGAACGGGGGGTGGATGTTGCCACCGGCAGAGTCCTCGTCGAGGTAGACCCAAAATACTTCCGTCCGGCAGAAGTGGAGCAGCTGCTCGGTGACCCGACGAAAGCTAAAACAGAACTCGGATGGAACCCGAGTAAGACAAGTTTTGAAGAACTTGTGAAGATCATGGCCCAGCACGACATGAAGAAAGTCAGAAAAATGCACCTGCAGGAACAAATAGATGAGTAAAGATGGTAAAGAATAGCAAAATATATGTTGCAGGGCATCGTGGGATGGTAGGGAGTGCTATTGTGAGGGAGTTGCAGCACAAAGGATACAACAACATCATTACACGAACCCATCAGGAGCTAGACCTGACACGACAGGAAGCCGTGGAACGGTTCTTTGCGGAAGAGAAACCTGAGTACGTCTTCCTCGCCGCCGCCAAGGTGGGCGGCATCGCCGCCAACAGCGCCGCCTTAGCCGACTTCATGTACCTAAACATGACTCTCGAGATGAATGTCATCCATGCCGCATGGCAAAACGGCGTCGAGAAACTCGAGTTCCTTGGCAGCAGTTGCATTTACCCACGTCTAGCACCGCAGCCCATGCCAGAAAGCTGCCTGCTGACCTCGGCTCTGGAGCCCACTAACGAGGCATACGCGTTAGCCAAAATCAGCGGATTGAAATACTGCGAATACCTTAACCGTCAATACGGAACAGACTATATCAGCGTTATGCCAACGAACCTTTACGGCCCCAACGACAACTACCACCCCGAGCATAGCCATGTGCTGCCGGCCATGATACGACGGTTCCACGAGGCCAAAGTGCAGGGCCTGCCGGAGGTAACCTGCTGGGGCGACGGCAGTGCGCTGAGGGAGTTCCTCTATGTCGACGACCTTGCGGAGCTCTGTGTATTCCTGATGAACAACTATAGTGGCAACGAGACCGTCAATGCCGGCACCGGCAAAGAGCTAACCATCAAGCAGCTGGCCGAGACCATAGCCAAAGTTGTTGGCTATGAAGGCAAGATACTTTGGGATGCCAGCCGTCCCAACGGTACACCACGCAAACTCCTTGACGTAAGCAAAGCCACCGCATTGGGCTGGACCTATAAGACTGAGCTCGAGGAGGGTATACAATTAGCTTATCAAGATTTCTTACAGCATGGCGACAGCAATCGAATTTAATAATATCAGCAAGATATACCGGCTCGGACTGGTCTCTACAGGCACCCTGGCGCACGATCTCAAGCGTTGGTGGACTATGAGCATCCGAGGCAAAGATGATCCCTACCTTACCATAGGCGAGACCAACGACCGCAGCACCAAGGGCGAGAGCGAGTATGTGTGGGCCTTGCGTGATATCGATTTCAAGGTAGAGCAGGGCGATGTGGTGGGTATCATCGGCAAGAACGGTGCCGGAAAGAGCACCCTGCTGAAAATTCTATCCAAAGTCACCGCACCCACCACCGGCACCATCCGTGCCAAAGGACGTATCGGGAGCCTGCTTGAGGTGGGCACAGGCTTCCACCCTGAGATGACCGGTAGAGAGAACATCTACATGAACGGCGCAATCCTGGGCATGACCAAGGCCGAGATAAGCAAGAAACTCGATGAGATTGTCGACTTCAGCGGATGTGAGCGTTATATTGACACCCCCGTCAAGCGTTACAGCAGCGGCATGATGGTGCGCTTGGGCTTCGCTGTCGCCGCCCACCTCGACCCAGAAATATTAGTCGTTGACGAAGTCCTCGCCGTCGGCGATGCCGAGTTCCAGAAAAAAGCTATCGGCAAGATGCAGGACGTCAGCAAAGGAGAGGGAAGAACGGTGCTGTTTGTGAGTCACAATATGAACAGCGTACGACAACTGTGCAAGAACGGCATATTACTTAAAAATGGTAGCGTCGGATATTCTGGATATATCGACGACGTAATTGAAAAATACTTAGGTGAAACCAATGTAGGGAAATGCTACAGTGTTGATTTCGAAGAAGACCCTTCGTCATACTTCAATTTTACCCATGCCGAGATATTGAGGAATGGGCAACCTGCCCATGGCGATATGGAAGTGTTTGACGAGATATCTTTCAAGGTGCGCTATAAACTTACTAAAAACGACGAAGGTAAATGCGTCTACCTGCTCATTGAAAATAACGGCGTGACACTTATTTTCATTATCGACACCACCCATCACCGCGACCTCATCAAATTCCGTCCTAAGGGTGAATATGAAATGACTTTCGCACTACCCACACCCTTGCTCAAAGCAGGGAGCTATTCTGTATCGTTACAATACACAGTTCCCAGGACCTATGATGTACAGAAAAAAGAAAACTGCCTACGGTTTGATGTGGAACTACTACAAAACGATGAATACGATGCGGGGTTTGCACGCCAGCGAGCAGGGTTGGTAGCAGTAGACCCGGAAATAAAGATAGAAAAACTGGCTTAAAACCATGGAACTTCACTTGTTCATCATCTGGGAAAAAGGGCGCCACTTAGAGAAAGAAATCACCGATGATATTCTCAAACATTTCTCCATTATTCAGACCATAGACATACTTTGGTCACAAGAAAAAGTGAAGAACAACTTCTCACGATTCTACGGAGTAAACCTACCGATTGGTGTTAACAAACAAGAGCAATGCGGTGGTGGTGAATTTCGTATGCTTATTGTTGAAGATCCCAAACCCCAATACGATTGGCGAGAAACTAGTCACGGCAAAGAATACGTTAACATCAACATGTTTGATGCCAAGACAAAATACCGGGAATGGGTTGGTGGTATAGGAACCATTCATGCCACAAATACCATTACCGAGTTTAATCATGACATAACACTAATATTGGGAGTAAATCAGAGTGATTATCTAAATAGTCTCAGTAAACGTATGATTTATGAGAAACTCCACTTAGATATCGTAGGTACTTGGGGATGGGATAGCATCAGTCAACTCTTTTATGTTCTAAATAATACTGTAGATTATGTCGTTATGCGTGGCGATAATGAGCTATGCACCAACACCTTCAACGAAAACCACCGTGATTGTGACTTGTTAGTAGCAAACACGACAAACGCACAGTATATTATCAACGGGAAAACTCTTCCAGAATCCATCCGTCCTCACGAAGAAGTCATAATAAACGACAATCATTATTACTTGGATCTATGGAGTGCTGAGCTTTATTATTTTGACATTCGGTGGTGCTATGAAATGCTGAAAACACGCATAAACAACAATGGCATTTTCATTTTGAATAAAGAGAATTATTTTTATTGTCTACTTTATCATTGCTTGATAATAAAAAACAATATCGCTCCTGACTATAAATCATTTATTGATAGTTACAAAACAGATATATTGCACACATCTCAAGACAACAACATTTTGTTGGTGAACTATCTATGCGACAAAGGATATGAAATTGTATCATATAGAGGAAACGGTGCCGGTTTCCATATTGAGGATCCTATCCTAAGCCAATACCACAACAAATATGGTTGCGCCATCAGCAAAAACTGTTGTATTCAGAAAGACCTCATATCTGGGCAAAAAATTGAATGGAAATCATGTGTATACGATAACGGAAATTATATTTTTAAAGCCGGAAGTGATTGGCTTATAAAAAACGAATACCATTACCTTCAAAAACTATCCAGCACACACATTGCTCCCAAATGTATCAATTGTGAAGAACGATTACATGAGACTATTCTTACAATGGAGAAAATCTATGGCAAAACCATCACTGAGTTCTTTTCAGAAAAATGCAACTGCCGCAAAACCATCATAAAGAAAACTGTTCGGCAAATAGTCGACATACTAAAAAGGCTAAAAGACAACCAAATAATACACCGAGATTTTACTGGCAACAATATTCTCATTAATAATATTGGGAAAGTATACGTCATTGATTTTGGCTGGGCAATAGACATTACTTCTACTCAATACCCTCATCCAGAACTACTAGCCACCCCCTACTGTCCCCCTGACATGTATTCTGATTTTTACACAATTGGTGCCGTATTTGATGAATTATTCCACCACCACTTACCTTATTTAAATCGACTTGGCGCCAAGTTACGTGACATACAATGGCAAGACTACATAAACGACACTTCTTATTTATCAAAACTCAAGTCAATTGAATATGCAGTGGATACTCCTTTCGGACCACGAGACTATTTTCAATGCTTTCTTTTCCGGCATCGCCACGTATCGCGCTATTATTACAGACTAAAAAAGAAAGTAATAAAAAAAGCACAATTCTCTTCAAAGACAATCTATCATGAGCAACTTCCAACTTTTTAGTCTAATATGAAATACGAATCAGGATTAGTCTCGATTGCAATTCCAACCTACAAGGGAAAATATCTTGGCGAGGCCATTGAGAGTGCCTTGAATCAAGACTATACCAATATCGAAATAATCATTGTAAATGACAAATCCCCCTATAATATAGAATCCATTGTAAATCAGTATAACGACCAACGAATTCGTTACTATTCTAACAAAATAAACATCGGTAAGAATGACCCCACTTACAATTGGAACCTATGTTTAGACTATGCCAGAGGTGAGTTCTTTGTACTACTTTGCGATGACGATATTTTACTTCCAAACTTCGTCAGCGAGTTACTCTACCTATCAAACAAATATCCTTTATGCAATGTGTTTCATGCCAGAAAAACAAACAAAAACGAAAAAACCGCAGAAATAACAGAAAGTAATATATGGCCAGAGTGGGAATCTTTAGATTCATTTTACAGCAACAAATTTAAATTAGAAAGAATCCACACTGTGACAGAATTTCTTTTCAGGACTGAACATATTGCTAAATTAAAATATATCCCATTCCCTTTAGCATGGGGCTCTGATGAAATTTCCATCTTGAATTTTATAAAAGACGGTGGTATCGCATCTTCTAAAGATTGTTTGGCGGTCTTCCGCATTAACGATGAACAGTTGTCAAAAAACGACACTCAAATTGTAAAAAAAGCACAAGCTCGGATTCTAAATTTTTTTTGGATTGGCAAACATTTTAGGAATAATAAGTACGACAAAGAATATATGACATATTTAAGCCGATTACTGATTGAATTTATAAGACGAGCATCATTTGTTGACAAATTCAGAATATTACGTATATCTCCCGTACAAGCAATTGGAGTTTTTCATAAAATAAAAATAGCGATAAATATTTTAAGGAATAAGTATACACATCCAGGATATAGCTATCCGGGATGCTAAATACATTCATCAATGACTTTCTCCATTATTATTCCGACATTCAATAGTGGCGCCGTCTTAAGCAGAGCCTTAGACAGTATCGTAAATCAGACATTTACAGACTGGGAGATTTTGATTATGGATAGTGCGTCAACCGATAATACTATTGAAGTCGCACAATCCTACAATGATTCTCGTATTCAAATCTATTCAGGACCGGACAAGGGTATCTACGATGCAATGAACAAGGGCATCAAAAAGGCTCAAGGCGAATGGCTCTATTTCCTCGGCAGCGACGACTACTTGCTAAATGAGAAAGTTTTTGATGCAATTTTCTCGTATCCTATAGAAAAATATGATGTAGTTTATGGTGACGTCGAAGCAAAACAATTAAATACATTACACCATGGTGAATGGAACATGTCAAACATAAACTACAACCGATGCCATCAAGGGATTTTTTATAGAAATACGATTTTTGATAAAATTGGATTATACAATCTAGAATTCCCCATTTGGGCAGACTATGACTTAAACCTCAGATGGTTCTTCTCAAAAAAAATACATCACCTTTATTTACCAATTATCATTGCACACTATTCCGATGGTGGATATAGTAGCCATCAACAAGATGAAGCTTTTTTAAGAAAAGTCTCTCTCATCAAATTAAGACTTGGATACAAATGCTTTGGAAGAGGACAAAAAAAATTGTTAATTGACGACGCATTAGAACAAACAGACAATATATTTATTCGGACTATGCTTATTGTTTGGAAAACATATCTTGTATTTGTTCTAAAAGTAAGAAAAATTATCAAATGATTTCTGTGGCACTGTGTACATATAATGGAGCCAAGTTTATTCAGGAACAAATAGAATCGATATTGAATCAAACCAATTCCGTTGACGAAATTGTGATTTGCGACGATGGTAGTACTGATGGAACTATACATATACTAGAAAACTATAAAAAAAAGGGGAATACAAATATAATTATTCATCAAAATACAGAGAAAAAAGGAGCCATCAAGAACTTTGTGCAGGCAATCAACTTATGCCATGGGGACATTATTTTCTTATGTGACCAAGATGACATCTGGGTTCCCCATAAAGTAAAAAGAATTTGCGATTATTTTCTTACTCACGATTCCACAGATGTGGTCTTTTCTAACGCATCTTTTATTGATGAGAACGGAGGCTCTCTATGGCCAAACAAAAGACTTTGGGACTTCTATTTCGATAGGGCATCACAGAAACGCTGCGAATGGGGTCTTACTACAGAAGAATTTTGTTCTGCTAGCCATGCAACAGGAGCAACAATGGCATTCAAGAGTCATCTCATTTGTAAACTCTCTCCAAGAGAGGACATATGGCACGACGAGCAAATAACCCTGGCTGCTGTCGCCGAACATTCACTTGGATATATAGACGAAGATCTGATACTTTACAGAGTCCATTCGCATCAACAAATTGGGGTTCGGGGTGCTATGTTCGAATCACAAATAAAAAAAGAAAACCCTTTACAGCCAAAACCCTGCTATCCAAAGTTCGTTTCACTCCTTTCGGATAAAAAAGATATCAGACGGACTCAGTTCTATAATTTCAGGTGTAGAATAAAACATCAAATATTTGGACCTATAAAGTCTTTACTACACATAGGAACTTACATCACACTGTACAAGAAAAGATTTTGGCAGTTTATTTGCTATGACATTTATACATCAATAGTTCATTCCAATACCCGATTACAGCGATTACTTACAAAATGATTTCCATCGTCATCTGCAATAGATACCCCCAACTTGACCCCTCCATTGTCAAAAATATCCAAGATACAATAGGTGTCAAAAACGAGATTATTCCTATCGACAATTCCGATAGCCAATATAATATTTTTCAAGCCTACAATGAAGGCGTACGAAGAGCAAATGGAGACATCCTTTGCTTCATGCATGACGATGTAATATTTCGTAAAGAGGGGTGGGGCCAAGTGGTAGAAAAACTGTTTAACGACGATCCAAAGCTCGGTGCTCTCGGCGTGGATGGCGGACATTTCATGCCCGATTGTCCTTGCTCATGGTCCACCTGTTTCACCACATCTTTTAGAACATGGAGAACAGACACCAATGGAGAGAACAATCCTTATGCCAATACAGAATATACCAAAGGGGGAAAGATTGTTGAGGTGGCCAGCATCGACGGTCTATGGATGTGTATCCGGAAAAGCCTGTTCGAAAACGATATCCGCTTTGATGACATAACATTCTCAGGCTTCCATTGCTACGACTCCGATATTTGCATGCAAATCCTTATGGCAGGATACCGAATCAAGGTTACTTTCGACGTGGAGATTATCCACAACAGTAATGGCACATACAACCCAACCTTCTTCGAGAACATCGAACTGTGGCATAAAAAATGGCACAACCAATTGCCAGTAACACGAGGAATATATCTCACAGAACGTGAACTGCAAATACACACACGTTATGCCATCGAACTGATGGAACGTCTACGCAATGATGCCATGCTATACAATCGACTTAAAAGTCCCGAGTATCGTCTGGGGCATTTACTGCTAAAGCCTTACCGATTCATTAAACGCAAACTCAAATGACTCCCACTGTTACCATTGTCCTCCCTTGCTACAATGGCGCAGGTTTCTTGGCACAGTCCATCAATAGTGTCATTGCACAGACTTTTACCGACTGGGAACTAATCATTGTCAACGATTGTTCTAAGGACAACTCGTTGGAGATAATGCAGCAGTATGCCGAGAAAGATGACCGCATCCGCATCATCAACAACGAACACAACCTAAAACTCCCAGGAGCACTTAACCGCGGATTTCAAGAAGCGCGAGGCAAATACCTCACATGGACATCCCATGATAACCGCATGGCACCAACCATGCTGGAGGAGTTTGTCAATTATTTGGATACCAACACCGATAAGGGGCTCGTCACCGCCTGCTACGCCGCTTTCAGCCTCAAGACCGGCGAACAACTCTACGAGGTACACCATCCCGACCCGCAGCTTCACCTGCCACTCTTCAACTGCGTATGCTATGCCTTCATGTACCGCCGTGAGGTACTGGAAACCGTAGGCGATTACGACACAACACTCTTCCTTGTGGAGGACTACGACTATTGGGTGCGCATCTGGCAGAAATATCCTATCGGCAAGATATACAAGGTACTATATTACACAGGTGTGGGCGACGACACCCTCACGCTCTCGCGCAAGAAAGAAATAGCACAGAAACTGACAGAGATGCGCCTGCGGTATTTTGACAGCTTTAACAACGCACTCTCGTCTCATCCCGACTTGCAGCGTAAGTTTCACATATCCATCGCCGACAATCTCCACGGCATACAACGCTTGAGATTCACACTCCAACGTGGAATTGGCTTTGCTGTCTACTACTGGTGCTATCTCAAGCCCAAGAAAACCCTTGGCAAGATAAAAAGGACGCTATGCCACGCCTGACGGTTTTGATGCCGACATATAATGTTGCCACGTGGGTCGAGGAATCCATACATAGTGTTCTCAACCAGACGTACCATGACTTTGAGTTGTTGATTGTTGATGACGGTTCCACCGATGATACACTCGACCGCGTACAATCTATTCAAGATTCTCGCATACGCATCGCCGCTTTCCCTGACAATGTAGGTTTGGCAGAAAACCTTAACCGCGGGTTAGACATCATAAACACCGAGTTGGTTGCCCGCATGGATGGCGACGACATTGCCGAGCCTGACTGGCTGGAGAGCGGCGTTAGAATCTTGGATACGCATTCAGAAGTGGGTATCTGCAGTTTTGGATTTCAGTTCTTTGGTACAAAAACATCTGTCGTCCGATTCCCTGAGTTAAACGAGGACTCAAAAACGCAGATGCTCTTCGGCTGCACGGTCATCGTGCCGGTGTTCCGCAAATCCGTCTTCACCGACAATAATCTACGTTACCTCACCGAGACATTCCCTGCCGAGGACTACAGTCTCTGGGCCAAGGCCTACAAAGTGGCAAAGGTCTACAACGTCCAGCGCACCCTCTTCCACTACCGAACCCACCCCACCCAGATCTCCACCGCCCGGCGGCAGACACAAGTAGAGAAGTCCAACGAAGTAAGATTGCAAATGCTCGAGTGGCTGAATCCAGACTTCACGACTGAAGAAAAACGATACTTCCTTGATAATTTCGTACCATGTAAAATTGAAAAAAGAGAAGACGTCAAAGAACTCGAAGACTTCGCTACTCTTCTGATTGGACGAAACATACAAAACCATTATAGTACCATGGCGCTACGAAAAAGATTCAATACACATCTTTCATACGGCATTCTCAATTATGTCATACGTACATTTTTTTCAAATGGATATAACATGCCGTGCTTTTTGCGACTCATTTCTAGTGGGCTTTTCCCGTATATTCCACACAAGAACCGCATAAAAATACTGGCCAAATGCATTTTGTTAAAAAAGGAATAAATGGAATAAAATTGAATAAAGAGGACTTTTGTACGTTTTTCCCCCAAAAGTACCATTTAGGCCTACCACGGGTTAACCATGGGTCTACCATACTCTTACTTTACATCTAAAAAAACATGGACTTTAAACTACTAAAACGAAAGATATACAACCTTTCACATCCCGTGTTAGGACATATACTAATGCTGCATCGCGTTACAGATCAACGAAGTAGCAATCCAAACCAAAGGGAATTGGAAATAACTCCGTTTTTTTTAGAAAATACCATTAAAAAATACATAAAACAAGGAAAACGTTTTTTGTCTATCGACGAGGCTTGCAGTATCATCAAATCCGGGAAACGACAAAAGCAGCCTTTTGTATGTCTCACTTTTGATGATGGTTATTGTGACAACTACACCATAGCCTACCCTATACTTAAACGTCTTGGTGTGCCATTCACAATATATGTCACCACGGGTTTTATTGACAACAGATTACCTATGTGGTGGTATTCCAACCAACAGTTTGGACTTAGTTTCAATGAATTAGTAGCCCTCGACCGTGAACCACTTTGTACCATCGGGGCACACACATTCTGCCATCCGAAACTTGATATTCTCTCCTATGAGGAGCAAGAAAAGGAGATAATCAATTCCAAAACCACATTGGAGCAATGGTTAGGCCATACTATCCATCACTTTTCCTACCCTCATGGGGCCTATAATGATACGACTCTGCAGATAGTCAAAGAGTGCGGCTTCACCTCTTGCCTGAGGGCTTGGGGCGGCACGATACGTCGAGGTGATATATCTATGCTTGAGCTGCCTCGAATTGTACTGAAAGAAGATGAATAGAAAACCCGAAATAAATTTTGTTTCTTTCGCCAACAGCCGCTATGCCTCACAGGAGCGCATCAAGCGTGAGGCAGAAGAGATGCACTTCTTCGACCACATCTATGTAGGCGACGAGAAGATGCTCGAGCCTTGGTATTTCGAGAAATACAAGGACCGCTGGCCCGAACGCAGCTTCGGCTACTGGCAATGGAAACCATACATCATCCGACGTGTAATGGACCGGATGGAGGAGGGCGACTACCTTGTCTATGCCGATGCTGGCTGCACCCTCAATCCCAGAGGCATATCACGTCTGAAAGAATACCTGCAGATGGTAACCGACAGTCCTTGCGGTGTTCTTGGCTTTGACCAGCACTTCCGTGAGGCAGAATGGACAAAGGCTGACCTCTTCGACTACTTCGGAGTCCTCGGAGACCCCCATTATATGGATCACGGACAGGTGGCCTCGGGCTGCATAATCATCCACAAGAAGCCTACTTCCCAACGTCTTGTCGACGAGTGGCATTACATCATGCACTTCCACCACAACCTAGCCACCGACTCGCCTTCCAAACTGCCTAACGTGCCTAACTTTCAGGAGAACCGTCACGACCAGAGTGTATTCAGTCTCCTGATGGTCAAATACGGCGGTGTGGAACTCCCCGTAGAGGAGTTCTTCACCGAAGGCGACTGGGAGGAACTTAAAGACTACCCCATCTGGGCCACTCGCAAACGCATGAAGAAGCGCACTTGGCAAAAAGAAATCAAATACCGCATCAAAAAGATGCTATTCCTCACAAAATGAATCCAAACTACGCCTACATCACCCTTTCCACTAGTAAGAGCTACCTGCAGGGAATCATGGCTATGTATTTGAGTCTGATGAAGACAGGGACAACCATTCCCCTATACGCCATGCTGCCATCCGACCTCATCAGAAAAGAAGCGGATTTATGCGAACGGCTGAAAGCGAATGGAATAAATATTCTCGAATATAGCGACTCCATATCCATTCCTCAGCAACTCATCGACAACAATGAGAATCATGGCGACCGCCGTTTCAGCCACACATTCGACAAACTGCTGGTCTTTGAGCAGACTCAGTTCGACAAAATAGTCTACCTCGATGCCGACATCTATATTCTCCACAACCTCGACCACCTCTTCCAACTACCCCACATGAGCGCCATGATTGCCGGCAAGAGCTATCCCGGAAACGAGGACTGGACAGACCTCACTTCGGGCATCATGACCCTCGTTCCCCAAAAAGGGTTGGTGGAGAAATTCAAGGAACTTATCCCACAAGTGATAAAGGAGAAGGGCATCTGTGGCGACCAGGACATCCTACAGGCCTACTACACCGACTGGCCCCATCGCCCTGAACTGGACATGGGTGAGAAATACGG
>JAEEGL012683963.1_pt1 | contig 42542 bp, 34 predicted proteins | sample 9134231 | NCBI WGS metagenome assembly JAEEGL01 (sample SAMN16246548, study PRJNA631951) | gut metagenome | biome: gut microbiome; feature: rumen; material: fiber-attached | host: Bos | place: Iran: Karaj | collected 2018-10 | reverse complement strand
GACAAAAATACACTTTTCGACGCAATAAAGTTTAAAAAAGTGCATTAATGAAATAGACCGCTTGATTTTAAGAATTAAAAAACCAATAGAAGAAGAATGATGGTAAAGAAAATGATGATGACCACCATGATGGTGGCCGGGTTTTTTGTCGCCCTGATTGGTATGGCATCGTGTGGAAGCAAGTCCAATAACGATGCTGTTGAACAGACTGTTGAAACTACCGAAGTCGAACAGGTACAGCCGATGCCTCAGGTGCATCGTGCCGCCTTCCTTCCGACCGAGAATACCCCTGACTTTGTCGATGCTGCCGAAGCCAGTGTTAATGCTGTAGTGCACATCAAGACCACGATCGTTAGAAAGACCACTACATATAATGACTTCTTTGGTGCCTTTTTGGAGCATCTTTATGGCATTCCGGGACAGACCCAGAATAATACCATGGTGGCTTACGGCTCGGGCGTGGTGCTTTCTCCTGACGGCTATATCGTTACCAATAACCACGTGGTTGAAGGTGCCGACGCTGTGGAGGTCACCTTTAACAACAAGGTGATCCGTGAGGCTACGATCGTGGGCACCGATCCCACTTCCGACTTGGCTTTGATCAAGGTTGAAGGCGGTGATCTCGACTACCTGGTGTTTGGCGACTCCGACAAGGTGAAGGTGGGCGAATGGGTTCTTGCCGTAGGCAACCCCTTTAATTTGACTTCTACCGTCACGGCGGGCATCGTCAGTGCCAAGGCACGCGACATCAGCATCCTGGGTGAAGGCAGTAACGTGGAATCGTTTATTCAGACTGACGCTGCGGTGAACCGTGGTAACAGTGGTGGCGCTTTGGTCAATACCCGTGGTGAGCTGATTGGCATCAACGCAGCTATTGCCTCCCACACCGGATCCTACGAGGGCTATTCATTCGCCATCCCTTCAAACATCGTCCGTAAGGTAGTTGACGACCTGCTGATGTACGGCGAGACCCAACGCGCTTACATCGGTGTCAATCCTAAGGAGATGAACGCCCAGTTGGCTGAGAAGGCTGGAATGAAGGATATCAAGGGCGTGTATGTGGCTGGCGTTACGCCTAATGGTGCAGCCGAGAAAGCTGGCATCAAGCAAGGCGACGTGCTGACGCGTATCAATGGAAACGAGGTGAACACCGTCACTCAGCTGCTGGAATCCGTCCGTCAATACCGTCCGGGCGACGAGGTGAAGATCCAGGTGGTTCGTAACGGATATTCGGAGAACTACAAGGTACGTTTGCTCAACGAAACGGGTTCAACCGACATGGTGAAGAGGGGAGAGAGCTTCTACAATGGCACTTTCGGATTGGTGCTACAACCCATCAGCCAGCAGGATATGAAGGCGTTGGGCATCAACGGAGGCCTTAGGATTGTTGAGATCCGCCAAGGCGCATTCCAAGGCGCAGGCGTAGAGGGCTTCATCATCACCTCCGTGGCAGGAAAAGCCGTTTCGTCAAAGACTGACCTCGAGAACGCACTCGCAGGAAACCGCTCGCGCAAGACCTACATCGAAGGCCTGTATCCGAACGGCATGAGAATGACATTTGAGTATTACAACTAAGATCCAAGATAAGATTATGAAACAACTGAAAATCACAAAATCAATCACCAACCGTGATGTTGGAACCTTGGAGAAGTACCTCCAGGATATCGCGAAGGAGAGCCTGATCACTCCCGAAGAGGAAGTGGAACTGGCGCAGCGCATCAAGGAAGGCGACCAGCGTGCCCTTGACCGTTTGGTAAAGGCCAACCTCCGCTTTGTGGTCTCCGTGGCTAAGCAGTACCAGAACCAGGGACTGTCGCTGCAAGACCTCATCAACGAAGGCAATCTTGGCCTCATCAAGGCGGCGCAACGTTTCGACGAGACCCGTGGCTTCAAGTTCATCTCGTACGCCGTATGGTGGATCCGTCAGTCGATCCTTCAGGCTGTGGCTGAGCAAGCCCGTATCATCCGTCTGCCTCTCAACCAGGTGGGCGCTGTGAGCAAGTTGAAGAAGACTGCGGCCATACTGGAACAGGAGTACCAGAGGAAGCCCTCCACAGCTGAGCTGGCCAAGGAGTTGGATATCCCTGAAGCCAAAGTGCAGAGCCTGATGGGCATGAACATGCGCCAGATATCTACCGATGCGCCATTGGATGATGAAGATGAAGGCAGCTTCCTCGATGTGTATGTCGACCAAGATTCGGCTGCTACCGACGAGGCCGTGGAGAACGAGTCGGACCACAACGCCATCAAGCATGCGCTGAGCATGTTGTCGGACAAGGAACGTCAGGTGATCAACATGTATTACGGTATCGGGACCGCTCGTGAGTATTCGCTTGACGAGATCGCATTGACCATGGGTATCTCGCGTGAGCGTACACGTCAAATCAGGGACCGCGTGCTGAAAAGATTGAAGACTGGATCAAATTCCGCACTCTATCAGATGTACATGAATCAATAAAAGTTTTATCTTTGCCGCTGAATACGACAACACTTAAAACTTTTATCATGAGTAAAGGAAGAAAAATAGGCTTATTCATCGGACTTTTCGCCGTGTTGGGCTTGACCATCTGGTTTTTCATCAAATTCTACTTCGTCTTCGGAAGTGGCGTGAAAGCAGGAGAGTTGAATTTCATTGTCTACAAGGGTTACGTCTTCAAGACTTATGAAGGACGACTCATACAATCAGGATATAACTCTAAAAACACCGCTGGCACCATCCAGTCGAACGAGTTCAACTTCTCGGTGAAAGATGAAAATGTAGCCCATACTTTGGAGCGTTGCGCAGGTAAGCGTGTCGAGCTGCACTACAAGGAGTACTTCGGGGCCTTGCCGTGGCGTGGTGTGAGTAAGTACGTGGTTGACAGCGTCCTTTCCATCGAAAACGTTTCTGGACAATTACCTTTCCCGATTACCAACGGCGAAGAATGACAAAAGTGGGCAAAATATATTTGCCCATTTTTTTTGTTTTTCCCATTTAATTGCTAATTTTGCAAAAGAATAATCATTTTATTATCAATAAAAATCAATATCATGGATAATTACGAAAGCTCGCTCAAAGCGTGGAATGAGAACGAAAAAGCCGCCAATGAACTCATCAACATCGTTGGTCGTTTGTGGTACGACAAGTCTGTGGAACTGATCTTGTTGCGTTCACTGTTGGTGAACCGTGGATCAGGAAAGATCCTCAACAAGCACCTTCGTGCTGAGGCTGTCCTGGGTAAACCCGTCCGCGTTCAAGATTCCCTGTTGATTGCAAAGGCACTTCTTGCTGAAAACCTGGCACCCGCTCGTATCGATATCGGCCGCCTCAACTCAGAGTGGACCGACGAGAAAGAGAAGTATAATAACAACGTTACCGCTTTCGTGCGTGACAAACTCAGCTATATCATCGACGCTAATCCGCGTAGCAGCAAGGTGCAGGATGTCATCCTCTACGGTTTCGGTCGTATCGGTCGTATCCTCTGCCGTGAGATGACGGAGATGGCTGGCAACGGTTCCGCCCTTCGCGTCCGCGCCATCGTCACCCGTAAGAACTCACCTGAGGACATCGCCAAGCGTATCAACCTGTTCCGCACCGACTCAGTGCACCGTTATTTCCACGGTGTGTGCCGTCCGCTGATTGAGGAAAACGCTATGATGGTCAACGGTCAGAAGATCCTCTTCTTGGAAGCCAAGAACCCCGAAGATATCGACTACACACAATATGGCATCAACGATGCTCTGTTGATCGACAATACCGGTGCCTTCCGTGATCGTGAGAACCTCTCACGCCACCTTCAGGCTAAGGGCGTCAGCAAAGTGTTGCTCACCGCTCCTGGTAAGGGCGATATCCCGAATGTGGTTTACGGCGTCAACCAAGACACACTCGATCTCGAGCACGAACAGATCTTCTCAGCTGCTTCTTGCACCACCAACGCTATCGTTCCTGGTTTGCAGGTCATGCTCAAGCACTTCGGCATCATCAAGGGCCATATCGAGACCATCCACAGCTACACCAACGACCAGAACCTCTTGGACAACTATCACAAGAAAGAGCGCCGTGGCCGTTCCGCAGCCTTGAACATGGTGATCACCGAGACTGGCGCTGGCAAAGCTGCTGCTAAGGCACTGCCTGAGCTGAAGGGCAAACTCACCAGCAACGCCGTGCGTGTTCCTACACCCGATGTTTCATTGGCAGTGTTGGCACTCGACCTCGAGCGTGAGACCACCGTTGAAGAAGTCAACGAAGCCTTCCGCGTCGCTTGCCTTGAGGGTAACCTCATCGAGCAGATCCGTTTCAGCAACAACACCGAGTTCGTCAGCAGCGACGGTATCGGCGACAGCTGCGCCTGCATCTTCGACGCTCCGGCTACCAAGATCTCAAACGATGGCAAGACCGTGATCCTCTACCTGTGGTACGACAACGAGTTCGGCTACAGCAACCAGGTGGTCCGTCTCGCACACCACATCGGTCAGGTGAAGAGCTACAGATATTATTAATAAATAACTCATAAGCAGTGGCGATAACGTCATTGCGAGCGGAGCGAAGCAATCCAGTTCTTTTATGGTTGGATTGCTTCGTCGTTTCACTCCTCGCAATGACGTTCACCACAAATCTCTTTTTTAAACGAAGTTTTAATGAACAAATCATCCCTATTCGGTTTTATCCTCATTGCCGCAATCCTTTTTGGCTGGATGTGGTGGATGCAACCGTCAAAAGAAGAACTGGCCAAGCAGAAACACGTTCAGGACTCCATTATGATGGCACGCCGTGAGGCCGCCATCCTTGATTCCATCCGTCTCGCCGAAGCAAAGGCAGAAGAGGAGGAAGGCGAGGCCATCGCCAATATCGTAGCCGCTATGTCAATGGACTCAGCGACTTACGCAGAGAAAGTTTACCAGGCCAGCAGAGATAAATTTGGTGCTTTCGCTTCAGCTGCCATGGGCGAGGAACAGTTGTTTACCTATGAGACCAACCTCCAGAAGATCACCTTCAGCAGCAAAGGCGGCGCCATCAAGCAAGTGGAGTTGAAAGATTATCGGACCTACGACTCGTTGCCCTTGATCAGCTTCGATCCCGAGACCTCCATCTTCGAACTTGCTTTCTTCTCGAACAACCGCATCATCAACACCTCTCAGCTCTATTTTGAGCCTTACGTCAATGGGAATGAGATCGCCATGCGCGCCTATGCCGACGACATCAACGGCCAGCGTAACGAGAACCAGTATCTTGAGTTCGTTTACACACTTCATGACGACAACTACATGCTGGATTTTGACTTGCGCACAGTGGGTCTGAAAGATGTCATTGCCAACAACACCAATTACATGGATCTGAACTGGCAGGTCGACTTGTTGCAGCATGAGAAGGATGTGGACCGCTTCATCAACACCACGGTGTATTACAAGCCGATGAACGAGACGGATGTGGACCGCGTCAACGACCGCAAGAGTGGGGAGGAGACTATTAATTCCAGTATTAACTGGTTCTCGTTCAAAGAGCGTTTCTTCTGCAATGTGCTTGTCGCCAAAAACGGCTTCTCAAGCGCAAAATTCAGTGTAAGAACTGAGAAAGGGAAGAAGAATCCCAAGTATTTGAAGACCATGGCTTCGAGTGTGGAGATCCCATACGACTTCAATGCCGATGTCAACGAGTTCCCGATGTCGATGTATTTCGGTCCTAACCACTTCAAGACCTTGAAGAGTTACGGCCTGAACCTGCAGCGTCAAATCGACGTGGGTAACTTCTTCCTGATCCGTTGGATCAACTACGGTGTCATCTATGTGTTCAACTGGCTGGGATCATACGGCTGGAGCTATGGTATCGTCATCCTGCTGTTGACCATCATGATCAAGCTGTTGTTGTTCCCGATTGCCTTCAAGTCCTATAAGTCGACCGCTGTGATGCGTGTGCTGAAGCCAGAGGTGGAAGCCATCAACGCCAAGTATCCCAAGGAAGAGGATGCTATGAAGAAACAGCAGGCTATCATGAACTTGCAGAAACAGGCTGGTGCCAGTCCTACAGCAGGTTGCATCCCGATGTTGCTTCAGTTCCCGATCCTCATCGCTGTGTTCCGTTTCTTCCCATCGTCCATCGAGTTGCGCCAGCAGCCTTTCCTATGGGCAGAGGACCTTTCAACTTACGACAGTATTCTTGATCTACCATTCAACATCCCGTTCTATGGCGACCACGTGAGCCTGTTCTGCCTATTGATGACCATCACTACTTTCATCTACACCTACGTCAACAACAAGCAGATGGACGTCTCAGCCAATCCGCAGATGAAAGGCATGAAGGTTATGATGTACATCATGCCGATCATGTTCTTAGGCATCTTCAACAGCTATTCAGCCGGTTTGAGCTACTACTACATGTTGGCTAACATCATTACTTTCCTCCAGATGTTCATCTTCCGTAAGATGATCAACGAGGATAGAGTGCGTGCCACCATCGAGGAAAACAAGAAAAAGCCTGTCAAGAAGTCGAAGTTCATGCAAAGACTTGAGGAGGCTCAGAAGGCTCAGCAACAGCAATATAAAAACGCAAAACGATAAATTATGAATACACTCGAGTCCTTCCTTGACGCCATATCAGAGACCCGTAAAGTGTGGTTGCTTGAGGCGATGACCGGCATGTTTGCCATGCTGGAAGACTCTGATGGCAACTCGTATATTCCCGTGTGGGAATCCGAAAGCCTTGCCGCCAAAGCCGCGGTGGAGGACTGGGCGGATTACAAAGTCACGGAGATGGGTTTTTCGGAACTCGCCGTCTGGCTGAAGGAGCTGTCGCGCGACGAGATCGACATTGCTGTGTCGCCCGAGAAGGACGGCCAGATTACAGCCATCGCCTCGGCTAATTTCAGAAAGTGGGTGAAGCCGCTTGCTGACGACTCATACCAAGAGGAGAGTGACGATGACGATGAGGACGACGACTTCGACTATGGCGAAGGATGGGCTGAGAAGTGGTAATTAGATGCCATGAAAAGTAGGCTGTTTGGAGTGTTGCTATTCATCGAGACAGCGGCTATGCTGCTGACTGCCTTGGTGGCATGGCATTATCACATCCATGACGGCGAGAATGACTACCATGCTTTCCTGATAAGCGCTGGCATCACTGGAGCGGTGGGGTTGGTGCTGTACATCATTGGCAGATTACAAAAAACCAGTTTCGACGGCGATGATACTTTTGTCATCGTGTCGCTATCGTGGGTGTTGTTTTCTCTGTTCGGCATGTTGCCCTTCATGCTCAGTGGATCCATCAACTCGGTCACGGATGCTTTTTTTGAGACCATTTCAGGATTTACCACTACGGGCTCAACGATTATGAAAAACGTGGATGACCAGCCTCATGGCATCCTGTTTTGGCGAAGCATCATGCAATGGTTGGGAGGCTTGGGCATCGTGGTTTTTACTTTGGCCTTCATTCCGTCGGTGGCGAGGGGTTCGCATAGAAACACCTTGTTTGCGGCTGAGGCTCCCGGTGTCAGCGTGGAGAAGCTGTCGCCTACCATGCACGGCACCTCACGCATCTTATGGATCATCTATATCTTGCTGACTATGTTGTGTGCGGTGCTGTACTATGTGGGACCAATGTCGCTTTTCGACGCCGTTTGCCATGCCATGACCACGATTTCCACGGGCGGATACAGCACACACCAAGCCAGTATCGGTTATTACCAATCAGGTTATATCGAACGTGTCTCGATGGTCTTCATGATTCTTTCATCCATCAATTTTGCCGTGCTGTTTTTCCTGTTAGCAGGTCGTTTTGATCTTATGAAAACCAATGAGGAAGTCCGTGTTTATTTGATCTCGATCGTTGTGATGACGCTGTTTTTCATGGGCTTATTCTATTGGGCACCGAATATCAATGGCGTGACGGAGGCACAACTTGCCAGCTATCCACAGGGAGCGAAGGATACTTTCCACGTCTCGTTTTTCCATGTAGTCACGATGTTGTCGAACACCGGCTTCTCAGGCTGTAATTACCAATACGAAATGTGGGGATTGCTCTTTGTGATACCCACGCTGTTGATGCAGATTGTGGGTGGCTGTGCCGGTTCGGCCAGTGGCGGTATTAAGATGGTGCGCGTCATCGTGCTCTTCAAGTTTATCCGAAACGCATTGAAGGAACTGGTTCATCCCACGGGCATGTATTCATTGAAACTATCGGGGCAGAATGTGGACGAAGTGACGGTCAGGCGCATTTGCAACTTCTTGTCGCTGTTTATCATCCTATTCATCGTCAATATATTGGCATTGACCTTCACGGGAATGACTCTGGAAGACGCCAGCATTGCATTCATCACATGCTTTAGCAACCTGGGCATGGGCTCGGGAGCCACAGGCCCAGGCGCTTCTATGGCCGATTTACCCACGGTGGCCAAGTGGATTCTCTCAGTCGACATGTTGATCGGCCGTTTGGAGATCATCACCGTGTTGCTGATTTTCTTCAAATCCACTTGGGTGACCACCAAGAGTGTTAGGAGTTAGTTTTCAAAATGTAACTTCCCGTCTTTGACGGTGACGGTGATTGGCTTGGTCTTATCGACTTCATCAGCCAAGATCATCTTTGAGAGTTCGTTGAGCAGCTCGCGTTGCATCATACGTTTCACAGGACGAGCACCGTATTGTGGATCGTAGCTCTGGCGGGCGATGAGGTCAACGGCTTCGTCGGTAATGCCGATGTTGATGTTGTTTTCCTCAAGCATCTTCTTCACGCGGTTGAACTGCATCCTAACCACTTCGGCGATCTGGCTTTCGCTGAGGTCTTCGAAGATGATGATGTCGTCGATACGGTTCAGGAACTCAGGTCGCATCACTTGACGCAGGGCGTCCATCACGGCGTTATGGTCTTTCAGGCCGGCGCCCACGTTGGAAGTCATGATGACGATGGTGTTCTTGAAGTCGACAGTACGACCTTTGTTGTCGGTGAGTCGGCCGTCGTCGAGTACCTGAAGCAGGATGTTGAAAACATCCGGGTGAGCTTTCTCGATTTCATCGAGCAAGATCACCGAGTACGGCTTGCGCCGTACCGCTTCAGTGAGTTGTCCGCTCTCTTCGTAGCCCACATATCCTGGAGGCGCACCGATCAAACGGGAGACGGTGTGACGCTCCTGATATTCGGACATGTCAATACGCACCATGTTGTTCTCGTTGTCGAACAGGAACTCAGCCAAAGCCTTGGCCAGCTCGGTCTTACCCACACCGGTGGTACCCATGAAGATGAAGGAACCGATAGGACGTTTGGCATCTTGCAAGCCTGCACGGCTACGACGGATGGCGTCGCTGACGGCACGGATGGCTTCGTCCTGGCCGACCACACGCTTGTGCAGCTCGCTCTCCAGGTTCAACAGCTTCTCGCGCTCGCTCTGCATCATCTTCTTCACCGGGATGCCCGTCCAACGTGACACGATCTCGGCCACGTCTTGGTAGGAGACCTCTTCGTCGATCAGCGGATGGTCGCCCTGTGCTTTGAGCAGGTCAGCTTTGGCTTTCTCGATGGCGGCTTCGGCATCGCGGATCTTACCGTAACGCAGTTCAGCTACCCGGCCGTAATCGCCGTCGCGTTCAGCCACGGCAGCCTGATGCTTGTATTTCTCGATGTTGTCCTTTTCCTTCTGGATGATCTCCACATAGTGGCGCTCATTCTCCCATTTGCCTTTGATTTCGGCCTTCTGGGCATTGAGCTTATCCAACTCTTGGGTCAACTCGTTGACCTTCTTGGTGTCGTTTTCGCGTTTCAGTGCCTCGCGCTCGATCTCCAACTGACGGATGCTACGCTCCACGTTCTCAAGGTCCTCAGGCACCGAGTCGATCTGCAAACGCAGACGGGCAGCGGCTTCGTCGACCAAGTCGATGGCTTTGTCGGGCAGGAAACGGTCACTGATGTAACGTACCGAGAGCTGTACGGCGGCCACGATGGCCTCGTCGAGGATACGGATGTGGTGATGGTTCTCATAACGTTCCTTCAGACCACGCAGGATGGAGATGGCCGAAGCCTCGTCAGGCTCGTCGACCATGACGATCTGGAATCGACGCTCCAAGGCTTTGTCCTTCTCGAAATACTGTTGGTATTCCTTCAAGGTGGTGGCACCAATGCACTGCAGCTCGCCACGCGATAGGGCAGGCTTCAGGATGTTGGCTGCGTCCATGGCACCGCCCGTGGCACCTGCACCCACCAAGGTGTGGATCTCATCAATGAACAGCACCACGTCGCCGGAGCTGTCGACCACTTCCTTGATGACGCTTTTCAGACGTTCCTCGAACTCGCCTTGGTATTTGGCACCGGCGATCAAGGCACCCATGTCGAGCGAAAACACCGTCTTGCTTTTCAGGTTCTCAGGCACGTCGCCGTTGACGACACGCTGGGCGAGACCTTCAACGATAGCTGTCTTACCCACACCTGGTTCACCGATCAGGATAGGGTTGTTTTTGGTTCGACGCGAGAGGATCTGCAGCACACGCCTGATCTCCTCGTCACGTCCAATCACAGGGTCGAGCTTGCCGCTCTTCGCCAACTCATTCAAGTTCTTGGCGTAACGGTTCAAAGACTCGTACTTTCCGTTGGTTTGATAATTTTGTTTTTCCATGTTATTGTGTTTTGTTTACTTATTTTTTGTTGAAAGCCTCTATCAAACCCTTTACCAAACCTATTTTTGTGACATATTGTCATTTTTTTTTGATGCGTAAAGAAATAGTTCTTATATTTGCAGGTTTTAACAACGAAAACGAGCAACTAACTATATGGAAATCAGAAGAATATTCGATCTTCTTCCAAATTATCTTGAGAAGTATGCAGATCAACCTGTAGCCTTAGCCGGCAAAAAAGACGGCGAATGGCGTACTTACAGCATACAGGAGTACATTGATCTCACGAATAAACTGAGCTATGCCTTGATCGAATTGGGCATTGAACCAGGCGACAAGGTGGCGTTCATCCTCAGTAATCGTCCAGAATGGAATATCATTGACATGGCAGTCAGCCAAATTGGCGCTATCAACGTGCCGATTTATCCGACCATCAGCCAGGAAGACTATCATTTCATCTTGAATGACTGTGAAGCAAAGCTGGTGTTTCTTGATGGTCTTGCCGTGATGAACAAGGTGACCAATGTGTTGCCTGACATCCCAGGACTGAAGCACGTCTACACCATGGTGGACCGTGAGAAATACCCTTATTTTGATCAATTGCTTGACTTTGGCAGCGAGCATCCTCATCAAGAGGAACTGGAGCGTCGCAAGGCCGCTGTGCAATATACCGACTGCATGACCCTTATCTACACCTCGGGAACCACCGGAACCCCAAAAGGTGTCATGTTGTCACATTCCAACGTGATCAACCAGATTCTTGGCGTCGACCATATCATTCTATGCAAACCAGGATCGATTGCATTCTCGTTTCTGCCGGCATGCCACGCCTACGAACGCTTGCTGATATACACCTATCAATATAAAGGAATGGCGATTTATTACGCCGAGAGTCTTGCCACATTGGCTGATAATATCAAGGAACTTCGCCCTTCAATGATGTGCTGTGTGCCTCGTGTGTTGGAGCGCTTCTATGATGGCATTATCGCTTCAGGCAAGAAGATGGAAGGTCTCTCAAAGATGATCTTCTTCTGGGCTGTGGATCTCGCCGAGCATTATAGAATTGATGATGACGAACGCAGTTGGTGGTACAATCTGAAGTTGCGCATTGCTGACAAATTGGTGTATTCGAAAATCCGTGAGAAGATCGGCGCTGATCGCTTTGAACGTATTGTTTCTGGCGCAGCCGCTTTGCATGAACGCATCGCAGCCTTCTTCTCAGCCATCAAGATGCCTATTTATGAAGGTTATGGCTTAACTGAGACTTCACCTGTGATTGCCGTGAGCGACAAAGGTCCTCATCAGCGTGAAGTGGGTTGCGTAGGCCCCCCGTTGAAAGGCGTGGAGGTGAAGATCTCCGAAGAAGGCGAGATCATCTGCCGTGGACATAACGTGATGCTGGGTTACTATAAGAGTCCCGAACTGACCGCCGAAGTCATCGATAAGGACGGCTGGTTCCACACTGGCGACATGGGTCGCTTCAACGAACACGGACTGCTGATGATCACCGGACGTATCAAGAGTTTGTTCAAGACCTCAGGTGGCAAATACATCAACCCCGATATCATTGAGACCAAATTCTGCGCCTCTAAGTGGATCGAGCAGATCGTGGTGGTGGGCGAGAACCAGAAATTCGCCGGAGCATTGATTATCCCAAGCTTCACTGAACTGAAGAACTGGTGCGTGACTCAAAACATCAAATACACCACTCCTGAAGACATCATCCAGAACCCGGAAGTCTTGAAACTCATGGCCAAGGAAGTCCAAGAGCTGAACAAGGGCTTGGGCGAGACCGAGAAGATCAAGAAGCATGTGCTATTGGCTGACGAATGGACGGTGGGCAACGGCTTGATCACCCCGACACTCAAGGTAAGGCGCAGAGCCATTACCAATAAGTACAAGGATGTGATCGAAAAGATGTTCAACGAGAACTAATACACGAAATATCCCACAACGCCCGACAATACGATGAGTAGAATCGGGTTGGCCTTGAAGAAATAGGAGGCCACAAAGGCGAGGACACAAATCACAATGCTGATGTTGTTCTCGCCTTTGCCTATTTGTACGAAGTTCTGCGCATTCATCATGGAAAGGCCAGCAGCGAAGATCAATCCGGCGATGGCAGGCTTCAATCCTTTCAGGAGATTGCTCATCAGCCTATTGCCTTTCTTATTCATAAACAGGCGGATGATGAAGTAAACCATGATGATTGACGGCAGGCAGAGTGCAAAAGAGGCGAGGAGCGAGCCGAAGAATCCACCGGCGGTATAGCCTACGTAGGTAGCCATGTTGATGGAGATCGGTCCTGGTGTCATCTGCGAGATAGCCACCATGTCGGCAAACTCGGTGGTGGTCATCCAGGCGTAGTTGTCGACGACTTCATGCTGAATCAAGGATAGCATGGCGTAGCCGCCGCCGAAGCCGAGCACACCTATTTTAATGAATACCCAAAGCAACTGTAGGTAAATCATGGCTCCACCTCCTTGTTTTCAACTTTTTTCATCTTGCGTTCCATAAGGATGGCGTAGACCAGACTTCCCATTATGGCTGCCAAGATGACGATGGCGGGGGAGACCTTGAGCCACCAGATCAAAGCGACAGTGGCAATAGGGATGATGGCTGTCTTCCAAGTGAGTTTGGCTGATTTGATCATTTTGATTGAAGGAGCGAGTATCAGGGCAACCACGCAGGGACGGATGCCTTTGAAAATGCGCTCCACCACTGGAAGATCTCGGTATTCTCTGAAGATGGTGGCCAACAACAGGATGATGACGATGGAGGGGATGATGGCACCGAGCATAGCAGCTGCCGCGCCTTTCTTGCCCGCGATCCGATGACCCACATACAAAGCCGTGTTTACAGCAAACACGCCTGGCAACGATTGTACGATGGCAATCATGTCCCAAAACTCGTCGGAAGGGATCCACTTTTTCTTGTCGACCACAGCTTGTTCCACCATCGAGAGCATGGCGTAGCCACCGCCTAAGGTGAAAGCGCCTATTTTAAAAAAGGTGATAAACAGCTGAAATACGATCTTCATGGCGCAAAAATACAACTTTTGCTTTGCTTATTGAGATAAAATTAGTACGTTTGCATACTAATTTCAAAAGTTATGACCATACTTGACGTTTCTGTAATGACCTTTGACCGGCCGGAGGCTTGGCAATGGTTGGTTCAGTTTTGTATTCTAGCCACTGCGCTGCTGTTGGGCAATCTGTTGAGGACCAATATTCCATTTCTCAAGAAGAGCCTGCTGCCTTCAGCATTGCTTGGTGGATTGTTGTTGCTTGTATTTAAGGCGTTTCCGGGATGTAGGGAGCTGATCAACAAGCCCATGATGGAAATTGTGACCTATCATGCCTTGGGCTTGGGATTCGTGGCTTTAGCGCTGAAGAACAACAAGATAGAATCGAAGTCAACCCCTATGAAAGTGATTGAGACTGGTGCGCTGACGGCATCTACCTACGTTATTCAAGGCATCGTGGGTTTGATTGTCTCCATTTTATTCTTCCTGTTAGGAAAGAAGTTCTTCTATGCTGCAGGATTGCTGCTGCCTATGGGTTACGGACAAGGACCGGGACAGGCCTTGAACATCGGAAAGATCTACACGGGATGGGCTGCCCAACAGGGTATTGATTTTGCCGGAGCCGACTTCGGTCTATCCATTGCCGCAATGGGATTTATTGTGGGTAGCTTGATTGGTGTTATTTATATGAATATCCTGAGACGCAGAGGCAAGCTGTCGCAAAAGAAGATCGAAGAAGCTCAAGTCAATAAACTGGAGGACTACGAGGGTAAGGGTGAAATCCCGGATGCCGAGTCCATCGACAAGCTTTCAGTGCAGATATGCATGGTGTTGTTCGTGTATTTCCTGGTTTATCTGTTCACCAACTGGATCCAGGGAATGGATCTGGGCAATTTCGGCACCAACACCTTGAAGCCGCTGCTTTGGGGATTCAATTTCCTGCTGGGTACCTTGTTCGGCATTCTCTTCAAGACCATCTTGAATCGTTTCAAGAAAGCGAAGGTCGTGCGTCGCGAATACATTAATAATTATATGTTGAACCGTATCGGCGGTTTCTGCTTCGACATCATGATTGTGGCTGGCACCGCTGCCATCAGCTTCGACGAGTTTGGCAAGTTCATGCTGCCGTTTGCCATCATCTGCGCCTTGGGCGCTTTGGTCACCTTCGTCTATGTGCTTTGGATCAGCAAGCATCTGTATCCTGATTATAAGTACGAAGGCTTCTTCTCGATGTTCGGCATGCTCACTGGTACTGCCTCCAATGGCATGATCCTGTTGCGTGAGATCGACCCGAAGTTTGAGACTCCTGCTGCCAACAACCTTGTGTTGCAAGCCCTTGCCGCCGTTGTGTTGGGCTTCCCGGTGCTGTTGTTGGTGGGCATTGCGCCACAAAGTCTGACATCCACTTGGATTACCTTGGGAGTCTTGGTGGTTTTCTGGGCTGCGTTGACGGTGTTTATGTTACGAACGAAGATCTTCAAGCGGAAAGCGAAGAAGGAATAACAAAAAAAATCCCGGCCGGATGGTCGGGATTTTTTGTTTTCAGTAGAAGAGGAATCAATCCTTGCGCTTGGCTTCCTTGATTCTGGCCTTCTTACCACGCAGACCTCTGAGGTAGTAAATGCGTGACTTGCGGACGGCGCCTTCCTTGTTCAGCTCAATGCTGTCAATCATAGGAGAAGCGATGGGGAAACATCTTTCAACACCGATGTTGTTGGAGATCTTTCTCACGGTGAAAGTGGCGGTCTTGCCACAACCACTGCGCTTCAAAACGACACCTTGGAACTTCTGAAGACGTTCCTTGTTGCCCTCAACGATCTTGTAAGTAACGGTGACGGTGTCACCAGCTCTAAACTTGGGAAAGTCTTTTACAACGACTTGATCCTCAACGAATTGAATTAATGCGTTCTTCATTTTTTATAATATTTTTTTATATATTTTTCGTCAAAAACGGGTGCAAATATACGAAATAATTTGATTGTGAACGCATTTTATTCGCTTTTTTTTAAGATTTCGTACATTTCAGGGCGACGTTCCTTCGTGCGTTGCCATGCTTGTTCCAATTTCCATTCATTGATTTTCATGTCATTACCCGACAAAAGGATCTCTGGAACGTCCCATCCCTTGTAGCTTCTGGGGCGTGTGTAGACGGGAGGGGAGACCAATCCATCCTGAAACGAGTCGGAGAGGGCGGAGGTCTCGTCACCCAAAGCACCTGGGATCAAACGGACCAAACTGTCGACCAATACGGCTGCGCCCAATTCACCGCCTGAAAGTACGTAGTTTCCAATGGATATTTCCTTGGTAATCAGATGTTCACGGATGCGCTCGTCGATGCCTTTGTAATGGCCGCAGAGGATGATGATGTTCTCCTTGAGCGACAGTTGGTTGCACAGCGGCTGGTCGAGCAGTTCTCCATCGGGACTCATATAGATGACTTCGTCGTAATGGCGTTGGCTTTTCAGGTGGCTGATGCAGTGGTCCACAGGTTCAATCATCATCACCATGCCGGCACCGGCTGAGAAAGGGTAGTCGTCCACCTTCTTGTGCTTGTCGGTGCTATAGTCGCGTAGATTATGAAGTTCAATATCAACGATTCCCTTATTGATAGCACGTTTGATGATGGACTCCGTAAAGGGTCCTTGGAACATTTCAGGGAAGATGGCGATAATGTCGATTCGCATGATGAAAATTTTCGGTAAAAGTACGAAAAATTGTTATCTTTGCTGCCTCAATTCAAAAAATCAACCTATGAAAAAACTATCTTTATTGTTATTGGCACTTGTAGTGGGCGCTATTGCTCATGCTCAAATTGCCACTAACATCTATTGGGTCCAGTTCACCGACAAGGCTAACTCTCCTTATTCCATTAACAATCCTGAGGCTTACCTTAGCCAACGTGCTTTGGATCGTCGCGCCCGTCTCGGCATTGAGATTGACGAGTATGACATTCCCGTAAATCCACAGTATCTTCAGGCTGTGGCCGATTGCGGAGCTCAGTTGTTGAACCCCTCAAAATGGTTGAACGGCGTTAGTGTTTATACTTCAAGTTCAAGTGTAATTGATGCTATTAATGAACTTGATTTTGTTGAAGTTGTAAGAAATTGTGAGGACTATCCAGAAGCTCAGCGTGACAAGGAGATTTGGCTTGCCAACGAGATGAAAATGTCGGGAAGCCCAGTGGTCGCCAGAGACTTTTATGGTGGCGCTCATGACCAAGTATATCAGTTGAGAGTGAACGAACTCCATGACATGGGCTTTGATGGCACAGGCGTAGTGATTGCCGTGCTGGACGGCGGTTTTGTTGGTACTGACACTCACCGCTGTTTTGACAACATGCGTGAGGAAGGCCGTTTGTTGGGTGTCCGTGATTACGTTTACGGTTCAACATCGGTTTATTCGCAAAGCTCTCATGGTACTTCTTGCTTGAGCACCATTGCCGCCTACGATCCTCAAAACATGGTTGGAACGGCTCCAAAGGCGTCTTTCTACTTATTCCATACAGAAGACGGCGACGGTGAGAACATCGTTGAGGAATACAACTGGGTTTCTGCTGCTGAATACGCTGATTCACTTGGCGTTGACGTATGCTCAACCTCTTTGGGTTACATTGATTTCGACATGCCTCAATGGGATCATCCATTCGAACATTATGACGGCCACACCGCTCCAATGTCAATTGGTGCAGAGATTGCCGCCAGCCGTGGTATGATCTGCACCAACTCAGCAGGTAACGAGGGTGATGGCTATTGTACTTTAGGTATTCCTGCCGATGCGGAACATATCCTAACCATTGGTGCGGTGAACGCGGCAGGAGAGCGTGCCTATTTCAGTTCAGTAGGCCCCACCTATGATGGTCGTATCAAACCCGATGTGATGGCTGTGGGTCAAGGTACTTATGTGGCCTCGCCCTATTCATGGTATGGTGATTATTATAACGGTGACGGCACCTCGTTCTCAAACCCGGTGTTGGCCGGAGCAGTGGCTTGTCTGCGTCAAGCTCGTCCGAACGCTACAGTTCAGGAGATCTGCGATGCCGTTCGCATGGCTGGCGACGATGTTGATAATCCTGATAACTACTATGGTTATGGTATCCCTGACTTTGTGCAAGCCATGGAGATGCTCCCGCTTCATGTGGACACTTTCGTGCAGCAGAACGAGATTATCGCTGTATTCCCCAATCCTTCAAAGGGTAACGTTCACATCCAGATGAATGAAGGCTATCAAGCTGAAATCAAAGTGTACGACCTGATGGGTCGCCACTTGACCTCTTATCATTTCAATGGCTTGAACCATACCTCCATTGAACAATTCCTGAATACCTTGGACAACGGTGTTTATTTCATCAAGGCCGACTCTGAATTGGGCTCACAGACCGTGAGATTGGTCATTACCAAGTAAACAGGTAACCATGTAAAACAAAAAAAGCCCCGATGACCTCGGGGCTTTTTTATTGATGTGTTTTTCTTATTCTTTCACCAGTGGTGAAGGAGTGTTGAAAACTCTGGTGGCGAGTTCCTTATCCAGCATGATCATGCCGTTGAGGTTGTCGCCGATCATTTTGCATTGGGTGATCAAATCGAGAGCGTTTTCCTCTTCTTCAACCTGTTCGTCGATGAACCAAGCTAAGAAGTTACCTGCAGCGCGGTCGTGATCTTCGTCAGCGATGTCGCAGAGGTTGTTAATTAAGGCGGTCACTTTCTTCTCATGCTTCAGGGTGTCCTCGAAAGCGGCGAGAACGGTCTTCCATGAGGTCTGCACTTTGGCGATAGGAGCCAGGATCACCTTCTCGTTTTGTGAGTGGAGGTAGTTGATCATGATCTCGGCGTGAGCTTGTTCCTCTTGGAACTGAACCTTGAACCAGTTGGCGATGCCTTTGAAACCTTTGGCATAGATGTCCTGAGCCATGCTCAGATACAGATAAGCCGACCACATCTCAGCATTGATCTGGTCGTTGATAGCTTTAGCTAGTTTTTTACTAATCATAGTTGATATGGTTTATTTTTCGAAATAACGTTTGTAAAGACCTTCGAAGCCTTTACCGTGGCGGGCTTCGTCCTTAGCCATCTCGTGGACGGTGTCGTGGATGGCGTCGAGGTTGCGTTCCTTAGCCACGCGGGCGATGCGCATCTTTTCTTCGCAGGCGCCACATTCGGCAATCATACGCTTGTAGAGGTTGGTCTTAGTGTCCCAAACCACCTCGCCGAGCAGTTCGGCAAAGCGCGAACAATGGTCAGCCTCTTCAAAAGCATAACGCTTGAAAGCCTCGGCAATCTCGGGATAGCCTTCGCGGTCGGCTTGACGGCTCATGGCTAAATACATGCCGACTTCGGTGGCTTCGCCCATAAACTGTGCGTTCAGATCCTTGATCATTTCGTCGCCGGTGCCTTTGGCGATGCCAAGCACGTGCTCGGTGACAAAGTTCAGGGCAGCGTTTTCGTCAACGACTTTCCATTCGACGATTTGCTTGCATTGTGGGCAACGCTCCGGAGCTTCTTCTCCTTCATGAACATAACCGCAAATAGGGCAGATGAATTTCTTTTTCATAGTTGTTTTCCTTTCTATTAAATTAGTTCTGAGTTGTTCTGTTTTTCTATGTTGTGATTGCAAAGATAAAATAAATTCTTAAATTTGCAGTTTTAAACATGGTAAATATTTTAATTTTATGCTTAACAGAAGGTTTTTGAGAGTCAAGGTGTTGCAGGAGATTTACGCCTATCATCAAGCCGGGGAAACTGACATGCTCACCGCTGAAAGGCGTCTTCTCAACGGTGTGGATACGCTATATGGACTGTTTATCCGCCAATTGACGTTCTGGGTCGAAGTGAAATGCTTCGCTGAACGCAGAATAGAGGAGAACCTGCACAAGAATTTCCCCACCGCCGAAGACCTCAACCCAAACCGCAAGTTTATCAATAACAGGGTTCTGACCGCACTCGAAAACAATCGCGACCTGCAATCCCTCCAAGAGAAATACAAGATCAACTGGACCGACGACCGTGAGGACTTTATCCGCGGATTCTATAACCGTCTTCGTGAATATCCTGAATATCAGGAATATATGAATAGCGACAAAACGGGCTTCGCTCTTGATAAGCAGCTGATTCTTGATGTCATCGACAACCACATGGCTGAAGACGAATTGCTGTTCGACTATTACGCTGACAAGAACCTGGGCTATAACAGCGACTATCAGCTGGGACTCTTCCTGCTGTGGAAGTTCATCAACGAGATGGATCCTAAGTTCGACTCAGCAAGCAAGATTCCACCGGCGTTCAAAACCGAAAACGACGGCGCTAACGACGACAAGACATTCCTTGTGAAGCTGTTCAAGGAGACCTTGAAACACGCTGATGAGTATCAGGAATTGGTGAAGGCCAATATCGCCAACTGGGATTACGACCGCATTGCCCTGATGGATAAGATCATCATTTTCATGGCTTTGACCGAGTTCTGCCAGTTCAAGGACATCCCCGTGAAGGTCACCATTAACGAATACATCGAGATTTCCAAGTATTACAGCACTCCCGATAGCAGACGCTTTGTCAACGGCATTCTCGACAAGCTTGCCGAGCAGCTCGCCGCTGAGGGAAAGCTGGTGAAGAGCGGAAGAGGTCTGGTATGACCTAATAATTAATAGGTATGAAAAGAACGATTCTCATATTGACTCTGGTGTTGGGTTGGATGGCTTATGCCACTGCCCAGCAGGCCAATGGCACCTATTCGTTCCTGAGGGCGACCAACTCAGCACGTGTCGCCGCTTTGGGCGGATTGCCTTTGCCCATGCTCGACAGCGACATTCAGCTTTCTACGTTCAACCCGGCAGCCATCGACGCTGACATGAGCAACAAGCTCGGTCTTTCCTATGTGGACTATTATACCGACATCAATTTCGGAACGGTGCAATATGCCCGCTATTTCGAGAAAGTCGGTGCCTTCGCCGCAACCGTCCAGTTCCACAACTACGGCCATTTCGACGAGACCTCGGAAGGCGGCAAGGTGACTGGAGACTTCACGGCATCCGATTATTCGGTGAACATAGGCTGGGGCCGTCAATTGTCACCACATTGGAGCATCGGTGCTACCTTGAAATACGCCGGACTGCAATACGAGAGATATGCCGCCGGTGCCTTGGCAGTTGATGTCGCAGGCATGTATCACACCGACAGGGGATGGGTCTTTTCTCTGACCGCACGCAACATTGGCACTCAGCTATTCAATACATTCGACACACGGCATTGTCCGCTGCCTTTCTCCATCGATTTTGGCGCTTCACGTCGATTGGATCACCTGCCACTTACTATTATGTTCTGGTATGATGACATCCAGAAATGGAACAAGTTGATGGATACTCCCATCTACGTTGAGGAGCACACCGATCCAACCACTGGCGAGCTTACTCCCGAAAACGGTTTCCTCCGTTTCACCCGTAACTTGGCTACCCACCTGGTGATTGGTGGCGAGCTGTATCTCGGCAAGAACATTGTGTTGCGCTCCGCATTCAACTACGGTCAGCGTTATGCGATGAATGTCCCCAAGGCACGTACCATGATAGGCTTCTCCGTCGGTGTCGCCGTCAAGATCAAGATGTTTGAGATCAGCTACGCACGTTCGCGCAACAGTATTGCCATGTCGCCCAACTACCTCACCATCACCATGGACCTCAACAAGTTCTAAATGTACCTGAAGGAATTACGTCTGGCCAACTTCAAGAACTGCGAATCCGCCGAACTGACGTTTTCGGAGAAGTTGAATTGTTTTGTCGGACTCAATGGCGCAGGCAAGACCAATATCCTTGATGCCATCTATTACCTCTCGTTCTGCAAGAGCTATTTCAATTCCGTTGACAAGCTGAATATCCGCCACGATCAAGATTTCTTCAGCATCCACGGCACGTATGGATTTGACAATAAAGAGAACGAGTCGGTGTCGTGCGTCCAAAAGCGCGATGCGAAAAAATCCTTCAAGTTCAACAAGAAAGAATACGACCGGCTTTCAGATCACATCGGGAAGTTCCCTTTGGTGATGATCTCGCCATACGACCGAGACCTGATCAACGAAGGTAGCGATCTCCGGCGCAAGTTCATCGATGGGGTGATCTCACAGTTCGACCCGCTGTATCTGAGCGCCTTGCTTAAATACAACCGCGCCTTGCTGCAACGCAACATGCTGCTCCGCCAGTTTGCCGACAACCACCGTTTCGACAGTACGCTGCTGCAACTGTGGGATGAACAGCTTTGCGTTTGTGCCAGCGACATCCATGAGAAGCGCCAACGTTTCTTGGAAGAGTTCAGACCTATCTTCCAGCATTACTACGAGGTGGTTTCAGGTGCCAAGGAGCGCGTGGAGGTGGACTACAGCTCCAAGCTTGACCAAAAGCCCATGGAGCAGCTGCTGAAGGATAGCCTGCCGCAGGACACCTGTTCGTGCTATACCAATGTGGGCATCCACAAGGACGATCTTGAATTCCAACTCGACGGACATCCGTTGAAGAAGTTCGGCTCGCAAGGCCAGCAGAAGTCGTTCGTAGTGTCGATACGTCTGGCTCAGTTTGAATACAACTATCAGAAGATCGGTTACAAGCCCATCTTATTGCTTGACGATATCTTCGACAAACTCGACGACCAGCGGGTGATGAAACTTGTGAGACTTGTGGGCGACAATCACTTCGGGCAGGTGTTCATCACTGATACCCAGCAGCAACGCATCGAAAGGCTTTTCGAGGATACCGACATCAACCATCGGATTTTCGAAGTAGAATCAGGACACGTAAACCTCATCAGCCATGAATGATCCGAACCAGAACACAGTAGGGGAGCTGATCAAGGCTTTCTATGATGAGCGCCGGGGACCGGGCTATCTCGATGAGGTCAACATCATCAAGGGATGGAAAGGCGTGGTCGGACCATTTATTGCGCAATATACCAAGGATCTGTTTATCAAGGACGGCGTGCTGTTTGTGAGTTTGACGTCTGACAGCTTGCGTAATGAATTGAGTTATTCCAAGACTGTGTTAAGGAAAAACCTTAATGATTTGGTCGGACGGGAACTGCTTACCGACATCGTTTTCAAGTGATTTTTGAAAAAATACTTGAATAATTCATCAGTTTGATGTAATTTTGCCCCTTTAATTCTTTAAATATTAAAATTTTAATCTAAATAACAGCTATGCTTAGTCAAGATGTAAAGATCGGAAGCGCCATTCGTATGGATGGTAAGATTTATTTCTGCATTGATTTCCAACACGTTAAGCCAGGTAAGGGTAACACCATCATGCGTATTAAGCTGAAGGACGTCCTCAGCGGCAACGTGCTTGAAAAGAGATTCGATATCGGTGTGAAGTTGGAGGAAGTCCGCGTTGAACATCGTCCTTATCAGTATCTGTACAAGGAAGGTGAAGACTTTATCTTCATGCACACTGAGACCTACGATCAGATTCCGATCGCTGAAGACAACATCACAGGTGTGAAATTCATGAAGGAAAACGATATCGTTGACGTCGTCGTTGACGCTTCAACTGAGACCATCCTTTACGCTGAAATGCCAGTGAAGACTGTGCTTAAGGTGACTTATACCGAACCTGGTGAAAAGGGTAACACCGCTACCAACGCTCTCAAGGAAGCTACCGTTGAGACTGGTGCCATGGTCCGCGTGCCTCTGTTCATCAACACTGACGATATGATCCGTGTTGACACCCGTACCGGTGAATATTGCGAACGCGTGAAAGCCTAATGAAAATCAAGAAAACCACATTGAAACACCTCGCCGAGCTGATCGGCGCGGAGTTTGTCGGTGACCCGAACTTCCCCGTCACAGGCTTCAACGAAATCCATAAGGTGGAGGCCGGTGATGTGACTTTCGTGGATCATCCGAAATATTATGGCAAGGCCTTGAACTCAGCCGCTACTGTCGTGCTCATCAACAAGCACGTGGAGTGTCCTGAGGGCAAGGCCCTGCTCATTCATGACGACCCCTTCGACGCATTCCTCCGTGCAATGCGCCATTATCGTCCCAAGGAGACCTGCACCGAGGTGATCAGCTCATCGGCAGAGATCGGGGAGGGGACCGTCATCATGCCCGGCTCATCCGTCGGCAACCATACCGTTATCGGTAAAAACTGCGTCATCCATCCCAACGTCACCATCTACGACTATTGCGTGATTGGCGACAACGTCATCATCCACTCAGGCAGCGTCATCGGCGCAGATGCCTATTATTTCCAACGTAGGGCCGACAGCTATAAGAAGTTCGAGTCGTTTGGCCGCGTGGTGATTGAGGACGACGTGGAGATCGGAGCTTTGTGCAGCATCGACAAGGGCGTCACCAGCGACACTACCATTAGCCGTGGTACCAAGATGGATAACCACTGCCAGGTGGGTCACGATAGCTACATTGGCCGCAACTGCCTCATCGGTAGCCATGCCGCTATCGCCGGCGTCACTCGCATCGAGGACGACGTGATCCTTTGGGGACGTGTGTGCGTCAACAAGGATCTGGTGATTGGCGAAGGCGCCGTGGTGCTGGCCACCTCAGCCGTCGACAAGAACATTGAGCCCGGTAAAGCCGTCTTCGGCGTTCCTGCCCAAGACGTACGCAAGCAGTGGCGCGAACAAGCCGCCATGCGTCAATTGCCTGATTTCCTCAGGGAATATTACAACAAAAAAGATTAGTGCTGGTAGGCTCCCAGATCGGGAACGCCAACACGTGACTTGCCTTCGAGATCGTAGGGTACCAGTGACCCTATGATGGGATTGCCTGTGCCAACAGCGGGCGAAAGGGCATCGCTGATGTGCATGTCGAAATTGCGGTAATCCACAAACAACGGATCCTCGTTGAAGATGCAGCTGTTGAATCCAGGCGATTCATTGCTGAACTTGGTGGTTTTCATCAGACAATGGTCGAACAAATAGGTGGTATCGACAGTAGTGCCGCTCAACGCCGTCTCAACCTCCTGCTCCTGAGCACCATGAACAATGCTGTTGCCCATTTCGAAAAGCAGAGGGAACTCGTAAACCTGACCGTCTTCTTCAACGTAGTTTGAAAGCATTACCGAGGCAGTGGTGCGTGTTGATTTCCACCAATAGTTGCCAATGGTGCAATGCTTGAGTGCGTATGCGCCGCCTTGAGCCACGGCGAAGGCATATTGTCCGCAATTGTCGATGACCATGTTGTTTGCCTCTATCGCATAGTAAACGGCGTAAAGTCCGACGCCCGTATGGTTCTCGAGGATGGTGTTGTTGATGCGAAGCGCATTACGGGTTTCGTGGATGAACGACTCGGCTTGGATGCCGATGAATGCGTTTCGGATGATGGCATGGTTGATGATGTGGTCGGCACCTTCGCGGCCATCCATCAGCCAGATACGGTCCCACTGACCAGGTTCGTTATCGAAAAACGGCTCCAGCCGGTCGCTTTCAATGATCACAGGATTATCGACGGTGCCATCAATGATCAGCTGTCCGTCGCTCCACGACCAAAGTCCGCCACGGCCATGGATGTACACGTGTGTGCCGGCTTCGATATTCAAAGTGCCGTAGGAATTGATCAAGGCATAGCCGTAAACCACGTATGGCAATTCGTTGGTCCAATGGATGTCTTCCAAACTATCAGCCACAATCTTGAATTCGGGGAAGCCATTGATTTTCTGGTCGGCCACGATGTAGCGAGCGTTCTGCCCCCAAGCCACCAACTTGATGAACTGGGTGTTGCCGTTGGTGATAAACAAAATGCTGTCTTCCACCACAAACGGCGTACGTTGGTCGTTGGGGTCGATGGTCACGTTGAGGAAAGAGAACAGACTGTCGTTGGCAGGGACAAGCTTATCGTGAAACTCCGAGCCGCTCTCACCATCGATATTGATCTTAAAGCGTGACGATTCACCGCCCATCAAGCGTATCTCGCTGATGTTTAAATCATCAGAATAGTTGTTATATATCTTTAGTTGATGTGTCGACGAGCCAATGGTGGTGAAAACCGTGTCAAACATGACCGTATCAGTCGAAAACGAGAGCTTCTGGTTAGGGTCCGTGCTGATGTTGTTTTCCTTGCGGCATGATGAAAACAACACTATTGCGGCTATGATTATGAGAAAAATCCTTTTCATCCGATGAATTTTGGTACAAAAATAGCTATTTAATCTATATTTGGTTTAATTATAACTATCTTTGCAGCGAATTCGTATGAAAATGAAAAGAATTATTTCCGTTTTATTTGCATTGGTGCTGAGCGTAACCGTATCGTCTACGGTTAAAGCCCAGATTTTCGGTGGCCCTGATTTCATGAAAGGGAAGATGGTTGCCGGCGGTATCTTCAATGCCGGCTATTCCTCAGGATGTTTACATTTAGGAATAGCTCCACAATTCGGCTATCGTTTGACGAGAAGTCTGGAGATTGGCGTCAGGGTGGGATATGACTTATACCATTATTATAACAGCGCCTACTATGGCAGATACAACAGCCATTTCTTTAGTGGTGCAATCTACGCCAACTTTGAGATTTTTCAAGGCATTTATGTCCATGTGGAAGACGAGGAGTCATGCATGCTTGTCAGAGGCAATGCCATAAATCCAACTACTCCCAATTGGTATAATTCCGCTTTTGTTGGTGGAGGCTATCGTCAATACACCAGCGCCAATTCATACGTTTATTTTGCTTTCCTGTATAACCTTTCGTGGAGTTATGCACACCCAAGCGAAAGCCCATACGTCAATCCTTTTGTGATTAGGACGGGCTATTGTATCGGTTTTTGAGGATGAATTATGGAGAAAAAGAACAACAATGCAATCAATATAAAGAACAAACGCGCCGAGCATGAGTATTTCCTGATGGATCGGCTCACGGCGGGCATCGCGTTGACGGGTACCGAGATCAAGTCGATACGCAACGGCAAGGCAAGTCTGGCGGAGTCATACTGTACCTTCAAGGGAGACGAATTGTTTGTGGTGGGGATGCACATTGCCGAATACGACAAGGGTACTTACAACAACCACGATCCCAAGCGCGACCGTAAGTTGCTGCTTACCGCACGTGAGCTTCGCAAATTCAAGACCAAGGTGCAGGAGAAAGGCTTTACCATCATTCCGGTGCTGCTTTTCATCAACGAGAAAGGCCTGGCCAAACTCGATATTGCCTTGGCTCGAGGCAAGCATTACTACGACAAGCGTGAGACTTTGAAGACCAAAGACTCGAAACGCGATGTGGAGAAGCAATTGAAAGGTTATTGATTTGTCATTGAACTGAATTTGATTATTTTTGCAAAAAAAATTTTGAGATGAAAAAGTTGTTGTTTATTGCGTTGACTGCAGTGGTTTTATTGGGTTTCAATTCATGCCATAAGCATAGATATTGCCAATGCTATGCTTACGTCAACGGTGAGGATATACCGCTGGGTGAAGATACCCCTGATCTCACTCAGATGACGGCTGCCGCCATCGATTCGTTGGATTCGTCATACAACGTCTATATCATTGAGAGCGGTACATGCAACGATAAGGCCAAGGAGATTGTGGGATGGGGCCAAGTGACATGCCGTGAGGTCAGTCCGAAGTACGACAGCAGCTGGCTTACCGAGCTGTTCAGCAAGAAGAATAATAATTCGTCAAACAATCATTGATACCGTTATGAAATACGGCTTTGACAACGAGAAATACCTGAAGATTCAGTCCGAGCATATCCGCGAGCGGATCGCTGAGTTCGGCAACAAGCTTTACCTTGAATTGGGAGGGAAGCTCTTTGATGACCATCATGCCAGCCGCGTGCTGCCAGGCTTCCAGCCCGACAGTAAGCTTCGCATGTTACAAAACCTCAGCGAGAGTGCCGAGATCATCATCGTGATCAGCGCTACTGACATTGAGAAGAACAAGGTGCGTAGCGACCTTGGCATCACTTACGACGTAGATGTGCTTCGCTTGCGCAACGAGTTCATGAAACGCGGATTCCTGGTGAGCGGTGTTGTCATCACGCATTACAATGGCCAAAGCAGCGCCTCCGCTTTCCACAACCGTTTGGAGCATTTAGGTATCAAGGCGTATTATCATTACCTGATTGACGGTTATCCGCACAATGTGGCTCTCATTGATTCCGACGAGGGCTTCGGAAAGAACGACTATGTGGAGACCACACGTCCGTTGGTCATCGTCACCGCACCTGGTCCGGGCAGCGGCAAGATGGCTGTGTGTTTGAGTCAGCTTTACAATGAACAGAAGCGTGGCATCAACGCTGGTTACGCCAAGTTTGAGACTTTCCCGGTGTGGAGCCTCCCACTGAAACACCCCGTCAACATGGCTTACGAGGCAGCTACAGCCGACCTTAACGACGTGAATATGATCGACCCGTTCCATCTGGATGCTTACGGCAAGATCGCCATCAACTATAACCGCGACATTGAAATCTTCCCTGTGCTGAACGCCCTGTTTGAAGGCATCTACGGCAAGTGCCCGTACAAGTCGCCCACCGACATGGGAGTTAACATGGTGGGTTTCTGCATCAGCGACGACGAAGTGTGCTGCAATGCCGCCAAGGATGAGATCATCCGCCGTTACTTCACCGCATTGAACAACATGGCTGAGGGTGGTTGCAACGAAAGCGAGGTCAACAAGATCTCCATGTTGCTTAACCAAGCCAAGATCACCGTTGAGGACCGCAAGTCGGTGGTGGCAGCCAGGGAACGCAAGGAACGCTGTGGCGTGGATTGCGCTGCCATCGAGTTGGCTGACGGTACCATCATCACGGCTGAAACCAGCACCCTGTTAGGTCCCAGTGCTGCTTTGATCCTCAATGCCACCAAGCATCTGGCTGGCATCGACCACGACCTTAAGCTTATCCCGCAATACATGATTGAGCCTATTCAGAAAACCAAGGTGGAGTACCTCCGTGGTAACAATCCAAGGTTGCATACCGATGAGGTGCTGATTGCACTCTCAGTGCTCAGTCCCGAAAACGAAAACTGCAGGAAAGCTTTGGAAGTTCTCCCGCAGTTTATCGGTTGTCAGGTTCACTCTACCGTGATGCTTAGTGAGGTCGATCGTAAGATCTTTAACAAGCTTGGAGTAGGGCTGACCTGTGATCCGGTTCGTAAACCAAAATAATATTTGGATTAATCTACCTTAATGTCTTTATTAACGTTCTTCGAACCCACGAGGGCGTAGAAGAGCAGGTATCCAATACCGATGACGATCACCCAGTAGCTTTGGAGGTATCCAACGCCGCCAAGACCATCGACGATGGCATTCTGGAGCAATGGCAGGATGCCGCCGCCGCAAACCAAGGCCATGAAGATACCGGAGGCTCTTTCGGTGTATTTGCCCAAACCTTCAACGGCAAGGTTGAAGATGCCGCCCCACATCACGGAGGTGCACAGACCGATGCATACCAAGAAGGCTGCGTTGAGCGGGATGCTCTCCATGCCGAAGCCTTTAGCGCCATTGAATGCTGGGAACTTGACCATCACTGAAGGTCCGAACATGGCCAATAAGGTGAGGATGATGCCGGCGACGGATGCCACAGTGAGCATGGTTTTGGCAGACACTTTGTTACCGATGATGCCACCGATCAGTCGACCTACCAACATGAGGAACCAATAGAAAGCAGCTACGGAAGCGGCCACGTCGTCAGGATCAGAGATGTTACCCAAAACGTTCAGTTCAGGGTTCTGTAGCCATTTGTGCAGGACGTTCGGGATACCGACTTCTACACCGACATAGATGAAGATGGCGATGGCGCCAAGCACGAAGTGACGGAAAGCCATGGGGCCTTTCCCGTCCTTGACTTGGGCAGTCTTTTGTCTTTGCTCGTTCTCAGGGATCTTAGTCATGAGGATGACCAAGAAGGCAAAGGCGAAGATGCCGAGAGCGGTGTACATCAGCGGGAACACATCGCTGATCTTAGCTTCCACGATGCTCGGGATAAGCAGACCGGTGATCACGATGACGGCGGTGCCACAAAGGGAGTTGAAGGTGCCGCCAATCTGGATGAGCTGGTTGCCATGGTTGCCGCCACCACCGAGCTTGTTCAGCATCGGGTTGACCACGGTGTTCAGCAAGCACATGCTGAAGCCGGCCACAAAGGCGCCAAGGAGATAGACGCCAAAGCTTCCGAACACGCCGGAAAGGGTTTGGATGCCCACTCCCACAAAGCCCACGACGACGGCTACGAGAGCGGTCTTCTTATAACCTCTTTTCTGCAACAGGTTACCAGCAGGAATACCCATCACCGCGTATGCAATGAAGTTGGCGAAAACACCCAAGGTACCTTGCCAGTTCGGAATGTTGAACTGGTTCTTCAGGATGTCACCCATCGGCGAGGCCAGGTTGGTGACAAAAGAGATCATACCGAACAACAGGATCATCACGATGATCGGAATGGTGTAGTTTTGTTTCTTTTCCATTTTTAGTAATTTGAGAATTTAAATATTATCGTTTCGTTGTACTCTTCGCCGGGGCGGAGGAAGGTGTTGGGGAAGTTGGGCTTGTTGGGCGAGTCGGGGAGGGCTTGGCACTCCAAGGCGACACCAGTGTAATCCTCGTAGATGTGACCGTTCTTACCTGTCGGACATCCTGAGAGCCAGTTGCCCGTGTAGACTTGAACACCGGGTTGGGTGGTGTAGATGTTCACCTTGCGGCCAACACCATCATGCGATAGCTCTGCAGCCAAAGTAAGCTTGTCCTTGGCTACACCGTCGATGACCCAGCAGCTGTCATACCCCTTACCGTTGATCAGGTCTGGGAAGGCTTCCATGATGTCGCGACCAATCGGCTTGGTTTGAGTGAAATCCATGGGCGTGTCGGCTACGGGTTCCATCTTACCGGTGGTGATCAGCTCATTGGTAGCGGGTAAGAACCGCGAGGCATTCAGTCGCAGCTTGTGGTCGAGAATGTCGCCATTGCCTTCACCCTTTAAATTAAAGTAGGTGTGGTTGGTCAGGTTGACGATGGTGGTGTCTGACGAACAAGCGCAGAGACGGATGCACAGCTCGTTTTCGGCGTTGAGGGTATAATACACTTTGGCCACCAGCTCGCCGGGATAGCCCGCCTCGCCATCAGCTGAGATGTAAGTGAACACAACGCTCTCGCCATCGATACGGCTGACCCATTTCTGATTGGCGAAGCCGATGCTGCCGCCATGAAGGTGGTGCTTGCCGTCGCCTGTGTTGAGTTCAAGCTGATACTCCTTGTCGTCAATCTTGAAGCGGCCGTTGGCGATGCGGTTGGCAAAACGCCCGGGAGTCTTTCCTGCACAAGGACCGTCGCCATAATAATCCGTGGCGTTGGGGTAACCCAACACGATATCGTCACTATGGCCATTGCGGTCGGGTGTGATGATGCTCACGATGCCTGCGCCGATGTCGCTCAACTGCACCTTAACGCCATTGCTGTTAGTTAAAGTGTATAGCTTGATGTCCTTGTTGTCAGGGGTCTTTCCCCAAGTTCTCACTTCGATGTTCATACGTTCCAGAGGTGTAGAGGATAGACGCCTTTCTCAATCAATTCCTTGATCTTGCGCATCACGTCGGGTTTGTCCTCTTTATAGGTGACGCCGAACCAAGAGGCGTTGCTTGACAGCACCTTCAGCTTGGCGGTGCCGTCGTTGATGCTTTGGTTGACCATCAGCGGGATGAAGAACTCAGCTTTGATGTTGGTTTGGGCGGGGCCTTTCAGGAACTCCACGAAGCCCTTCTCTGAATACTCGAAGAAGTCGGGGGTGAAGCCGAAGAAGTTCATGGAGACCAAAGAGTCCATATCCAACGGATGGCTGCCTGTCTCGTCGGTGTAGGCGGCGCCTCCTTCAGGGGTGTGGCCGATAGCGGTGCGTTCGACGATGGTCTGGAGATGACCTTCGGCGTCGGCGGTGCAGATGCCGCGGCTCACGGTGCCGAACTCCGACATGGTGTTGCGAAGCTTGTAGGCCACCATGCTGTAGGCGCCTTTCTTGCCTTCACAATCCATGAGGTATTTAGCCAAAACTTCGTAGGCTTCCTTGCCATAGAAGTCGTCGGCGTTGATGGCAGCAAACGGCTCGTGGATCACGTCTTTGGCCATCAGCACAGCATGGCAGGTACCCCAAGGCTTCACACGGCCTTCGGGAACGCTGAATCCAGCTGGCAATTTATCAAGTGATTGATATACATATTCTACCGGGATGCCGAATTTCTCAGCGTTGTTGACTTTCTTGAAAGCCTCGGCGAAGTCCTCGCGGATCACGAAGACCACCTTGCCAAAACCGGCACGTTTAGCGTCATAAATTGAATAATCGAGGATGGCTTCGTTGTTGGGACCTACGCCGTCCATCTGCTTCAGGGCACCATAACGTGAACCCATTCCAGCGGCTAATACTAATAAGGTTGGTTTCATTATTATTGAGTTGTTTATTTGTTGATTATAATCTTCTAGCGCCATCGGAAATGACTACGTCATAGACTTTTGGCTCATGTCCGAATTTGGCATTGAACTTTTCCTTTGCGGTTTTGATGAAGTTATCGTAAAGCTCTTCCTTGACGAGGTTGATGGTGCAGCCACCGAAACCGCCGCCCATCACGCGAGAACCGGTCACGCCGCATTCTTTGGCGAGATCATTCAGATAATCCAGCTCTTCGCAACTCACTTCGTAGAGCTTGCTCATGCCGAAATGGGTGCCATACATGCATTTGCCGACGGTCTCGTAATCGCTTCTTCCCAAAGCGTCACAGACGTCAAGCACACGTTGTTTCTCGCCAATGACGTATGAGGCACGGAGGTAGTCCTCGCCTGAAATGTCAGGACGCACTTCATCGAGCATGTCTTGAGTGGCGTCACTGAGGTATTTCACTTCGGGATATTTAGCGGCGATGTGGGCACAAGCGTTCTCGCACGACTCACGGCGTTTGTTGTAGGCTGAAGAAGCCAAACTATGCTTTACCAAGGTGTCCAGCAGTACCACCTTATATCCTTTGGGGTTGAAGGGGAAGTATTCGAACTCCATGGTGGCACAGTTGAGGCGCATCAGGTTACCGGCCTTGCCAAAGAGAGAGGCGAACTGGTCCATGATGCCGCACTTCACACCGACATAATGATGCTCGGTCATTTGTCCGATGCGAGCCAACTCGAATTTGTCGATGCCAAGGTTGAACAACTCGTTAAGTGCATAGGCGTATGTGCTTTCCACCGCAGCTGATGATGACATGCCAGCGCCAATGGGCACATTGCCTGCGAAAACGGTGTCGAAGCCACTGATGGTGTAACCACGCTTCTCAATCTCACGGCATACGCCAAAGAGGTATTTTGCCCAATTTTGTTCTGGAAGATCTTCTTCGTTGAGTCCGAACTCGCAGTATTCCTCCTTGTCTATGGAGTAAGCTCGTACGGTCTTGGTGCCGTTCAAACGGATGCAGGCATAGATGCCTTTGTCGATGGCTCCCGGAAACACGAAACCTCCATTATAGTCGGTGTGTTCGCCAATCAAGTTGACGCGGCCAGGGGAGGTGTATACACTGTATTCATCGCCGAACAAAGCGTTGAACTTGTTTTGAATTGCCTGTATATCCATCTTATTTCTTGATTATGGTCTTCATACTTTTCTTTTCACCTGCCACGATCTCAACCATATAGGCACCGACAGGCAACTGCTTTAGGTCAATGACGGTTTCCTTCTGGTTGACAGCTACTTCCTTCACCTTGATGCCAAGGATGTTGTATACACTGACGAGTTGAATGTCTTCATCGGAACGGATGGTCATCAGGTCATCAACGGGATTCGGATAGACGCTGGTTTTCAAGTCTATCTCGCCGATGCCTTGAGGAGTAAGTGTGTCGGTGGCAACCACCTTCACGTTGTCGATGAACCAAGAATAGGTGAGGACATCGCTACCGTTGTTATGGGCGCGGAATCTCAACCTGATGTTCTGTCCTTGGTATGGAGAAAGGTCGAGTTGCACCGGCTCTTGGAACTGGTTGACCCATTCAGGTTGGTCTACGGCGTCCCAGAGGGTTGTCCATGAGCCAGTGTTGGTGTTCAGGACATCCACTTTATAATGGTCTTGATAATCTGCGATTCCGTATTGGCAGAAGGTCTCAAAGGTAAGAGCAGTGGGGCGGTTGATAGTCAACAGCGGGGTGACGAGAGATTCGTCCTGTGGTCCCCATTCTTCTGATTCGTCCCATTCAACGCCAGCCATTCTCTCGCCTTGTGGAGGCACCACATAATATTCGTCACCGAAATAGTTGGTGGCATATTCCGCTCTGAATCTGTACCAGCTGAACCAGCTCATGTTTAGTGACTCTATCGACCATCCCGCTGGTGGGAACTGTTCGTCTTCAAAGCCTTCGAGAAGGATAGGAGCCTGCCAGTCCCAATGCAGATCGTATGGATCGGAATCGGCGGTATGACCGAGGTCGTCAGCCAGATGGAAGACGATGCTTGCGGTGGTGTGGTTAGGCTGTGCTGGAAGGGTCGCTGTATAGTCGTAATTGGACTTTCCTGATCTGACGAAGGTAACGTCGTGTGATTGGCCATTGATGGTATAGGTAGCCTGCAATTGGTTTGGCACGCTCGACTGGTCATAGATTCTCAATGTTGGGCTCATCTGGGTGTCAGCCCAGGTTTGGGTGTCTTTCAAAGAGACGACGGTAGGCGGCTCGTTGTCGACCGAAGTGGCATTGATATGGATGTCGTCGATGCAAAGATTCCAGCCGTAGCCGCTGACAGCCTCGATGATGATGAATCCGTAACCTTCAGGGCTGTTGAAGGTATAGCTGTACTCGTACCAGTCGCTGTGGTCGCCAACTACAGGCTCGAGCATGGTGTTGCGGTGAACGGTGCCAAGCAGGGTGCCATCAGCGGTGTTGGTGGTCGGGGAATAGTATACGTTGATTCTGTCAGGACCCATAATGTTGTTGTTGTAGTTACGGTAGATCCAGTAACGCACAACGTTGTCGGTGGCATTGAGTTGCAGCTTCGGTGAAACTAAATTGCATGAGCTACCTGCGGGGCTGGTGTAGCAGTAAAAACGAGCCATGCCGGCGCTCTCATCGTGTGGTGTGCAGGCAGGCCAGTCGTTGGAGGTCTTGCGTTCAAAGATATAGTTGCCGTTGGTGGCGACGTTCAGCCATCCTGTTGGAGGGAAGGTCTCACTTTCAAAGCCTTCATTAATAGGGAAGGTGTGGATGGGCTCCAAAGCGGTGATGGTATAGTCAGCCGTCTGTGTGGGAGCGGAATGTGATGACGTCACATTGAAGGTGGCATGCAGCGTTTCGTTGTTGGTCAGGTTCATCGGCAGCGTGACTATTGCTGTCAACTCCACCGAAGTGTTATAGTCCAAGCTGACCTGAGTCACCTGTGAACCGTCTTGATAGAACTCGATTGGCAACGAACTTGTGTTGGTGAACTGGTAGGTATCCTGCTGCTCTCCAGTGTTGCTGATGAGGAAGCGCAGATAAGCCGATTCGCCAAAGTAGACCGAAGTGTCGGCGGTGAGTTGCTCAATGTTGAAATTGTATTGTGCGGTCTGTTCGATGACGACATCGTCGATTGACAAGTACCAAGGCATGTTGGTGGCCACGCTGTGGAAGCCCACATAGAAGTTGCCTGAACTTGTGGCTTGGAACACGGCAGATGCCTGCTGGAATTCTTCGTTGTCAACAATGAAATCAGGGATCACGGTGATCGTCATGGCCGAAGGAGTGGCGCTTGCACCGGCTTTGATTTCCAGATTGAAGTGGTCGACGTGCCATGTGGAATACCAGAAAGAAACGCGGTAGTAGCTGCCAGCGGTTGCATTGATCTCCTTGTAGGCCCACACGTCGGTGTTATATGAGGCGTACATATACCAGTCGCCAGTATGGGGCTTGCGTCCACGGGCTACGTTGTCGTCAGGGATGGTGATGCCGGCTTTCCAGCCATTGTCGTTGCAAATCCAGCCGACGGGCGTTGCATCTACGGTGTTGCCTGTCTCAAATCCATCGTTCACAATAACCTGAGCGTAAGTCATCGTGCTGATGATTAAAGCTAAAAGAGTAAAATAAATCTTTTTCATTGTATGTTTGTTTGATTTCAAATTTTCAATTAACCTACAAAAATAGGAAAAAAACCATAAATTTGTCAAGTCATAAAACAATACCTGATGTTGAAAAAATACCTAAGAATTTTTGTCATCGCTTTATTGTCTACAGCATGCACAAAACAACCTGCTCCGATTGATCCCATTCCCACACAGGAACAGCTCAATTGGCAGCAATTGGAGACCTATGCCTTCATCCATTTCGGGCTGAACACCTTTAATGATATGGAATGGGGGTATGGCGACACGCCTGCCTCGACTTTTAATCCCACTGCGTTGGATTGTGAGCAATGGGTGCTGACCTTGAAAGCCTGTGGCATGCAAGGCGTGATCTTTACGGCGAAGCACCACGACGGCTTCTGCCTTTGGCCAACGGAGACTACAGATTACTGTATCAAGAACTCGCCTTACAAGGACGGCCATGGCGATGTGGTGGGGGAGTTGTGTGAGGCTTGCCGTAAGCATGGGATGAGTTTTGGACTCTATCTGTCGCCATGGGACCGCCATCAGGCATCCTACGGAACGGATGAATATGTCAAGATGTATCATCAACAAATCCAAGAACTTGCCGATCGTTACAGTCCTTTCTTTGAGTTTTGGTTTGATGGCGCCAATGGTGGCGACGGCTGGTATGGCGGCGCCTGCGAAACACGTTCCATCGATGCCGACACCTATTATGATTTTGAAAAGGCGAGAGACATCGTTTGGTCTCATAGTCCCGAGGCCATGATCTTTGGTGGCACGGTGCCTACCATCAGGTGGATCGGTAACGAGAAAGGCTTGGGAAACACCACCCAATGGAGTGTCGTTGATGGCGCTTGGCTGCCTTCAGAAGTAGATGTGTCTATCCGTCCAGGTTGGTTCTACCATGATAACGAATCGCCAAAATCGTTGGAGCAACTGCTTAACATCTATTACCAAAGTGTGGGTCGCAACGCCAGCCTGTTGCTGAACTTCCCTGTGAACTGCGAGGGTCGAATTCCTTCGGAGGATTCACTGCGCGCTGTGGAATGGCATCAAGCCATTGAAAAGCGCTTCGCCCATGACTTGATGAAAGACTGCAAGGTAACACATAACGATACCCCATCGGAGATGATCTTCACTTTTGATGAGCCTACTACGTTGAGTTGCCTTGTGTTGCAAGAACAAATCGCTTTGGGCCAGCGTGTGGAACGCTTCACGATTAGTCGTTACCGCAATGGCAAATGGCTCCCGCTTGAGACCAATGAGGAGATGACCACCATCGGCTACAAACGCATCATCCGTTTCAAACCCGCCGAGATGGAGCAGCTGAGAATTAGGTTTATTAAAGCGAGGGGACCGGTGGTAATGAAAAAGGTTTCAGGGTATAGATAAAAAAATCGGGCCAGTTTACACTGACCCGATTTTTGTTTCCGCCTAACGAAGGATTATCTCACGATAATCTTTCCTGACTTGCGTTCGTCGTTGCATTGCAGGGTGACGATGTACATGCCCTTGGCGAGGTTGTGGGTGAATCTGACAGAGCCTGTGGCAACGGTCTTGGCAAGCACTTGCTGACCGAGGACGTTGAACACTGACAGCTGGACGTTGTTGTCGGTATTGTTCTCCACGAAGATTTCGTTGTCATAGTTCCAGACATTTACCTCCATCAGGCTCACCTCGTTCACGCTGGTGATGCTGGTGGCGGTCAGCACGATGTCGTCGATCTCCCATGATGCGGCGCCTTCTTCGATGGTGCTGGTGTATCTGAAGCCGAGGTAGCAGTTGCTGCCACTGAAGCCATTGAGAGAAATCTCGCCTGACTCGGTCCAGATGTAGTTGCCTTCCGACATGGTGAAATCAATTCGTTGCCACATAGCAGTGGTAGGATCCTGACCGTCGTAGTTGTTAGAGAAGTAGAGCTCGAGATCTGGTCCCGTGAACTTCATGGCATTCATGAAGGTCAAGGTCACGCCTTCGTAATTGTTGAGGTTGAAGGCAGGGGAGATGCACCATTGGTCGTTGTCAACATCATCATTGTAACCGTTGGCGTTGGCGTACTTGTTGCCGTTGTGAGTGGCGATGGTCCATGGCTTGTTGCCATAGATGGTGACGAAGGTCCAGCCGTCCATCTCGCCTTCCCAATCCTGGTTGAAGATGACGATCATGTCAGTGTGGATCACATAGTCGGCAGTAGCGATGCCACTGTTTTCGTAGCCTTCCATCATAGCGATGGCCTTGAGGGTCATGTCTTGAGCAACGTGGATGGGCTCGGTGTAGACGCTTGACTCAGCAGTCGGTTCTGTGCCGTCGGTGGTGTAGTAGATGGTAGCACCTTCGGTGGCGCAAGTGATCTCTACGTCGAACTCTTCATAATAGGTACCTGAAGCCACGCTGATGACAGGTGTAGCCACCACTGGGGTGACGGTGCCGCCCATCACGAAGATGTCGAGGTAGAAGTTGTAGTCAGTATTGTTCATGTTGCTGGTAGCGTAAGCACCGAACTTGTTGGAGGCGTTCTTGGCGATGCCACGGTTGGTGGTGGTGCCGTTGGTGATGACGAAGCCAGTGTAGTTCGGGATCAAAGCGCTTTCACTTGAGGTCTCGAGGGCGATGTTCCATTCGATGTTCTCGTTACCTGCGAAGTTGGTGCTGCTGCTGTAGCCGAGTGCGTCGCCAGCGGCGTTGACCAAGATGATGACGTCGCCGTCGAGGGTCACGTTCCAGAGGTAGGTGTCGGCGTTGTCGGCAATCTCTGCAGGAAGCTGCTCGGCACCGCTGTTGTTCACTGAAGTGAAGAGCACACCGTCAGGCTTGCCGGAGACACCAGCAGTCATGGCATAGTAACCATCGCCAACGCTTGCGTCGTAACGTGCTGCAAGGATGATTTGGTCACCATCGTTGAGGTCGCTGAGGGCATAGATTCTGTTCCAGTCGCCGCCAGGAATAGGTTCTTCTGTCACGGTACCGCTTACGGTCAATGAAGCTGTGGTTCCGCCATCCTCAAGGGTGACAACACCGTCCCACTGACCGACATACAAGCCAGCTTCAAGTCTCACATAAACCGTAGTAGGCTCAAGCGTTCCAGTAGCTTGGATGCCAATGGTATAAGGCCAGAATTCTTCTCCATCGAGTGAGAATTCATAATGGGTGTTGCTACATGTGACCGTAATACCACCAGTTGTTCCGCCTGGCGCTGGAGGCAAGTTGCCACCCGAGACGGTGAACGTCTGTACCTGTGACGGACCATTGCCTACGATATAGGTGAATCCGCTCAAAGCATTTGGTGTCACTGTCAGATATGGATCTGTTGTGAATCCCATCAACGTGATGTCATCAATCTCCCAAGCGGCAGCTTCAGTCTCGGTGCAGGTGTACTTGAAGCCAATGTAGCAATCGCTACCAGTGTAGTCGGCCAGGTCAATGACGCCTGATTCAACCCAAGCGTATGAGCCTGTTGACATGTTGAATTCGAGTTCAGTCCATGTGGCTGAAGATGGGTTCTCACCGTTGTAGTCGTTCGAGAAGAGCAACTGTACAGCAGGACCAGTGTAGTTCTTGGCGTTTCTGAAGGTCAAGTTTGCGTTGCTGTAGACGTTGAGGTCGAAAGCAGGTGAGATGCACCACTGCTCGTTGACGCCGCCGTTGTAGCCGTTGGCGTAAGCGTAGTGGTTGCCTTGGTATTGGTTGATAGTCCATGCATTGCTGCCTTCCACGGTGACGAAGGTCCAGCCGTTCATTTCGCCTTCCCAGTCTTGCTGGAAGATGGTGACTGCGCCAAGGATGATGGTGTATTCAGCGGTGGCGATGGTGCTGTTTTCATAGCCATCCTTCATGGCGATAGCCTTGATGGTCATGCTTTCAGCGACAGCGATAGGAGCTGTGTAAACACTGCTGTTTTCGGTTGGGTCAGTGCCGTCCAAGGTGTAGTAGATGGTGGCATCGGCGGTGCTGCATGCGAGGGCAACTTCTTGTGCTTCGTAATAGGTGCCGCCTTCAGGTGTGAAGGTAGGAGTGGCGCAGGTGAGTGTGCCGCCGCCCACGGTAGCGAACATATCGAGGAAGAAGTTGTAGCCATCACCACCCATGTTTTGAGTGTGGTATGGACCGAAGTTGTGGTTGCTGTTCAGGGCAATGGCTCTGACGGCAACGTTGACGTTGTTCACCACGAAACCTGAATAGTTGGGAACCATAGCACCTTCTTCTGAAGTCTGGAAGGAGATGGTCCATGCAGTGTTGTCGCCACCGTTGGCGAAGTTGGTGCTGCTGTTATAGCCGAGCACATCGCCGTTGGCATTGGTGAAGGTGTAGTTTTCACCGTTCACATCCACAGTCCAGTAGTAAGTGTCTTCAGCATCTGAAATCTCGCTTGGCAAGGTCTCGGTAGCTCCGGCAACGCTGGTGAACAGCACGCCTTCGGGCTTGCCAGAGGCTTGAGCGGTCATGGCATAGTATTCATTGGCGGTCTCGTTGTAACGAGCGGCGAAGATGACCTTTGAGCCGCTGGTGAGCTGTGAGAGGTCGCTGACGCGGACGTAGTCACCAGCAGGAGGTGTAGGTTGGCTGTCAGTGACACTACCAGTCAAAGCGATGGTGATGTCGTCGACATCATCCTCGGTGATGGTGATTTCCTCGTTATAGTCGCCAATCTCCAAACCAGCTTTCAATCTTACCTTGATAGTATTGCTATAACTACCTGTGTAAGTGTTGATGGTGATTTGGCTTTCAGGATAGAAGTTTTCGCCGGGGAATGATGACATCTCATAGCTTTCTGGAGCAGTGATGACGGTTGGGCCGGTGAGGCTTCTGCCAGTGATGGTGAAGGTCTTCACGGTTGAAGGACCTTCTTCATACACGTAGGTGAATCCTGCCAGTGAGGTTGGGGTGACAGTGATGCCAGCAGGATGAGCGAAGGTAACGTCAGCGGCGCTTGCAACGCGGAGTTGAGGGTTGTTGTAGCAACCGATAACGCCGATAACTGTTGCAATGTCGCCTTCCTCAAGACCTTCAACAACGGGCATCTTGTAGATGTTCAAGGTGTTTTCACCTTGAGTAATAGGTGTGTTGTTGTTATTGTTGATAGTGCCTACGGTTGCATCCACAATCTGAACGCGTGTGGACTGTAACATCTGGCTGCCGCTGTGGTCGGCCAGGATCTCAGCGATGGTCTTTTCAACCACAGGAAGCGGGTTGCTTGAGCTGAGGATGATGAACTGGTTGTCATCGCTGCCGTTGATGGAGGTGAGTTCCACAAGGCCATTGTAAACGGTCTTCTTGCCATAACCCATCACCATGTCGCCTATGGCTAAAGCTTGAGGGACGGTGTTGCTGTTCAGGTAGAGGTCGATACCGGCGGTTGCATCCTGGACGTAGATGTTACGGCCGTCGATGAAAGTGACAACGCCTTGTACCAAAGCGTATTCGTTATTGGCCAGAGCTCTTGCTTCGGCAATGGTCATAGGCTCAATGATGGTGTAGGTTGCGCTTACCACATCGCTATTGTTCAAGCCGGTCTTCACAGCCATGGCTTTCACTGTAGTGGTGGTGCTGACTGTAAATGGCTCGGAATAGACAGCACTGTTAGTCGTTGGATCAGTGCCATCGATGGTGTAATGGATGGTGGCGCCTTCAGTGGTGCAGGCGATGCTCACTTGCTGTGCGGTGATGAAGGAACCTGCAGCAGGAGTGAAAGTCGGGTTGGCCACGTGTGCCAGCTCGGTGAAGGTGGCGTTCACGGTGACATTGGCTGCCGGCATGAGGAACTTCATCGTAGTCTGGTCGATGTTGTTTGTGGTCTGACCGTAGGTATAGGTCAACGTTGCCAATTCATAGCCTTGTGCCGGTGTAGTTGTTACGGTGATGGTGTCGCCTTCCAATGCTGATGTCGGGTTAACAGTCACTGTACCGTTGGTGATACCTTGAGCGACAGTTACGTTATAATTAGTCGGAGTAGGAGGTGTCGGTACGTCGCCGGCTTTGTACAGATAGACATCCATCTGACCTGATGCATAACATGAGAATGGTGAACCGGTGCTGTTGAGTCTTAACCAGTTGCGTGTGTTGGTGCCCTGTGCCTTGATGGTGGCAATACCGCTTGATGCAATTTCAATGGTCCACTGCCCGTTAGCATCGTTTTCAGCTTGAACTTTTAAATGGTTTGCTGATGAACTTGCGGCATACAGATAACCTTCGTTTGCTGCATCATACAATGTCCAATAGTTGCCTTCCTGACCCAAGGTGAGTTCGTAAACGGCATCTTCGTCTGCTCCTGCAGCAGGAGTCACGGTTATGGTGTCGTTTGATGGGGTTACAGTGACAGCCGGACGGTTGTTGGTGGCTTGCTTACCTAATGCTTTGTAGGTCTCGCCTTTAATACCGACGATGATGTATTTATCACCAGAAATAAGTGCATTGGCGTTGGTGATCAACTTGTAAGAGGTCTCCGTTACAGGTGTCGGAGGAACAATGTTGATGGTGTAGGTCGCAGTGGCAATCTCACTGTCAATCATGTCGGCTTTCACAGCGATAGCCTTCACTGTAGTGGTTTCGCTAATGGTAAGGGCGGCAGTATAGGTGGAGCTGTTTGTGGTGGGGGTAGTACCGTCGAGGGTATAGTGAATCGTGGCGCCTTGGGTAGTGCAGGCGATGGTCACCGTCTGAGCCTCGGAGTATTCACCTGCTGCAGGAGTGAAGGTAGGAGTGGCAACCTGCTCTGTAGGTCCTACAATTTCTTCAAAGTCGTCAGCGTTGCGTGGGGCAATCTGTTGTGTTTGGTTGTTGCTTTGCCAATAAATAATCGAAACACCTTTTACATTATATTGCTTGCCAGCTTCCAATGAATTGATCGGGTTTGGATTGACGTTGAAGTTGTTGTATAAAGTAATTGAGTCGCCGGCTGCGTCATAGAATTTACTTCCGTTGTAAGAGCATGTGCCGAGGTTGATGGCCGTTCCATAGTTT
>JAEEGL013740337.1_pt1 | contig 42544 bp, 32 predicted proteins | sample 9134231 | NCBI WGS metagenome assembly JAEEGL01 (sample SAMN16246548, study PRJNA631951) | gut metagenome | biome: gut microbiome; feature: rumen; material: fiber-attached | host: Bos | place: Iran: Karaj | collected 2018-10 | reverse complement strand
CGAGAAGTAGCACAGTTTGGTAGTGCATCACGCTTGGGACGTGGGGGTCGCAGGTTCAAATCCTGTCTTCTCGACCATTTAAAAAATACTAGGTATTACTACCTAGTTTTTTTATTCTTTTTACTTTCCCCTTGGTTTCAAGGTTAATGATAATTTAATACCATCTGGAAGCTCTCTGTTTTTATAAAATAGTTTATTATCTTTAAGACTATTTAAGATTTTTTTAACTTTTTCGGATTTATCCTTGGTTCTTTCGATATATTTGATGAATAAATCCCCCTTTTTGGTGATATATATTATACATATTTTTCATTTATTTTCAACTATCGCATTGTTTTTAGAACAAATTGTGTTAAAATACTGCATTGAGAGGAAAAATGACAGATATCGTTAATAAAATGATTGATTATACTAGCAATGGTGTTATCTCGGAAAAAGATGCCATCGGTATGATTACCGAATATTACTATAATAATGGTTTAATGGATGTTTTAGACAGAGATATTTTATATTATAAAATCGGTACTTATGTAAATAAAAAAGATACGTTTAAACTAGATTTCAATTATCTAAAAGGCATTCATTATTATCTTTTTAATGGCATTATATCTACTGCTGGTGAAATAAGAAATACTAATATTTCTAAAAAAGAAGAATGCTTGCATTTTCGCAGTGTTATCTATTCGGATTACGATATGATTTTAGATAATATAAATTACGATTTTGAGCGTGAGAAAAAGAATATTTACTGGCGTAAAGGTATTAACGAACGAGTTCAGATGTTATCAATATTTATTTCCAATATTTGGCAAGCTCATCCTTTCTTTGACGGTAATACCCGAACTGATATGGTTTTTTTAAGAAAGTATCTTGAATATCTGGATATTTATCATAACCCTTTGGTTTTTGAAGAGAATTTTTCGTATTTTAGAAATGCTTTAGTAAGAAGTAATTATAATACCATTGGGTGGATTAATCCTACCTATGAATATTTAAATAAATTTATATATAATCTTTTACTCGGAGATACCTCTAAACTTGATATCACCGAAACTTATGTTCCAGAAGAACAAATGATTATTAGACGCCGATAACTATCTGGCGTTTTTTTAATATTTTTTTTCGAAAATAATCAAAGGGTATTAGAATGAGTGATAACAAAATGACAAATAATAATTCTTTGATAGAAAGTCCATAAGCTCTAAATAAATTGCCACCATAATAAATAATGATGATTTGAACGATTATGATTAAAACATTAACAAGAATAAATACTTTATTTAAACTGATGTGATCAAGCAAATTGTTATCTGATGTTCTCGATAAAAAAGAATTAACGATACCCAGAAAAATAAACAAAGCAAAAAAAGCAGTCATTTTTTTACCCGAAGAAATAAACAGATTTATAATTGGTAATTTTAAAAATAATATACAGATTAAAAAAGAAAATAATCCATTATGTAATATTTGATTAATCATATACTTATTTATTATTTTCTCGCTCTTCTCCTTCGGTGGTTCTAACATATATCTTTTTAAAGCAGGTTCATAGGAAAAGGCTAAACCAGCGAAGGTATCCATAATCATATTAAGCCATAACATTTGTACAATCGTAATGGGATTAGCAATACCAATTAAAACGCCAATAATCGAAAGAAGCAAAGCACAAATATTAACAGTTAATTGATAAATAATAAATTTGCGAATACTTTTAAAAATAGTTCTCCCGTACAAAATAGCATTACATATTGAATAAATATTATTATCTAAAAGAATAATATCACTAGAATCTTTTGCTACTTCACAACCGCTTCCCAAAGCAAATGCGACATCACTTTTCTTCAATGCAATGGCATCATTGACACCATCACCGGTCATCCCCACAATTAGATTTTTCTTTTTGGCAATTTTAACAAGTCTTCCTTTGTCTTGGGGTAATGCCCTAGCAATGATCACAATTTGGTTTAATACTTTACCAATTTCTTCATCCGGCATCTGAATTAAATCGTTATGTGTAAGACAGATACTATCATCACTTAACATATTTAATTTATTACCAATGTTTTTGGCAGTATTTAAGTCATCACCAGTAATCATAATGGTTTGAATACCAGCACTTTTGATTAATTTTAAACTTTCATAACTTTCTTTACGGATGGTATCATTTAGCACTACCATACCCAAATATGTTAAATCATTTAAACTCGATCCATATGCACAAACGATGATACGATATCCTTCATTAGTATATTTATATAACTGGTTATAAAAATCATCTTTATTAAATATTTGCTTTTGATGGTTATTATCTAAATAATAATGACAATTATCGATTATATTTATTTCAGCACCTTTAATATAGTAATATTCAGGGGTTTTGATGTAAGAATATTTTTTCTCACTATCAAAAGGATATTTTTCCACGATATTATCTTCGGCGATATAATCTTTGATATATTTTTTAATAGCAATATCCGTATTATTACCACCCGTTATTTGTTTATTTAAGACCTCAGCCTCATTGTTTAAATATAATAATTTATTAAACTCTGGATATTTTCTAATATCTTTAACTTCTGAATCATATGTTAATACTTTAAATACTTCTAATCTTCCTTCAGTTAATGTACCAGTTTTATCGCATAATAAAACATTTAAAGAACCACTCGTTTCAATACCTACTAATTTTCTAACTAATATCTTATCCTTTAGCATCCTATTCATATTGGATGATAATACTAAAGTAATCATCATTGGTAATCCTTCCGGTACCGCCATAATGATAATTGTAACCATTAAGGTTAAAGCATATATTAAATAATTAATTATTTCTTTACTATTTAAAAGGGTCATTTTAATTAATTCTAAATCGAAATGATTATTGACCACTATTTGGACGAATAAGTATGAAAAAGCGGCTAAAACGGCTCCAAAATAGCCTATAAAGCTAATCTGTTTAGCTAAGATTCTCAATTTAGCTTTTAAAGGGCTTTCATCGGTCTTTTCCCCTATTTCTTTTGATATTTGTCCCATATAGGTATTCATACCCACTTTAGTTATTTTAACTAAAGCATTTCCTTTATAAACACTAGACCCACCATATACCAAATCATTATTTTGTTTATAAATATCCTGAGTTTCACCCGTAATAAATGACTCATCCACCGTTATTTGTCCTTGAATAAGGATGCCATCGGCAGGTATTTTCATCCCACCAGTTAATTTAATAACATCATTAACCACAATATTATTACTTTTTAATGAAACTAATTTTTTATTTCGATATACTAAACATTCATAATCATTATATTCATTTTGTAAATGTTCAAATGTTTTATTGGAACCATATTCTGATAAAGCAGAAATAAATGAAGCCAAAAAAATAGCAATGACAATTCCCATTGTTTCAAAAAAATCAAAGTTTTTAAACATAATTAAAATTTTAATACCTAAAGCAATTAATAATATTTTAATTATTGGATCGGATAGTGATTCAACTAGTAAGGAAAAAAACGAATTTTGTTGGTTATTATTTAAAATGTTTTTACCATATTTTTTTTCATTCTCAACTACTTCATTATCATTTAGTCCCAAAATAAAAAACCTCCATTAAAGTATATTTAATGAAGGTTTTTTTATACTAATAAAGATTAATTCTTTATAATACGTATCTTACAGCTACAGCTAAAATTAGTAATGCTACTAAAGCAACTACAGCAACTAGCCAAATATATTTAAACCATGATTTGTAATCAAGTTTTAAATAAGCTAATCCAAATAATAAGATACCACTAGTTGGTAACACGAATTGTGCAATACCATATGTTGTAACATATAAAGTATGCGCTAAAGCTGTATAGTCTGCATATGCAGTTGTAACAACAGATTCTACAACATAACCAGTATAACCTAAATCAGCATGGAAGAATGAAGCAATTAATCCAGCGATTGTAGTTAAGAATGGGTTAAATGTCTTAGTTAATCCGTTGAACCAAGCAATAATTGTTGGAACAACCGGAGTAATGTATAATGTTACAAATGCAGCATATGACAATATAAATAAGCATACAGGTTTAAGCACTTTAACAAATCCACTACCAAAGTTATCCATAAAATCTTTTACTGACATACGACTAACAATACCGATTAATACAGTAATGATTAGTAATAATGCCATAATAGATGTTACTTCCATTTTACCAAATGCAAGTGCACTAGTTCCTAGAACATAACTAACTATTGTAAAGTCTTCACCTACGCGAAGTTCAGTTAACCAAGTATGGAATTTGTCAAAGATTTCAATTTTGAAGTTTGCCCAACTAAACATTCCTAAGAATACGAATACAAATAAGAATGCAAATAAGATAATTGGTAGAATAACTGATGCATATTTTTTAGATTTCTCATCAGTTACTTCAAATACATCAACATCTTTTTCACCAACAAGTTTTTTCTTTAATTTCTTTCTTAAGCATAATGCATTAAACAATACATATGCAGCAGTAGCTACTAAAGCAAAAACTAAACGGTACTTTAATCCAACAGTTATTTCTGTTCCAACATAGTAATTAAATGCTGATAGTCCATTTGTTCCATAAGTACAAGCAAGTACACCAGCTAGTAATGATCCATAAGTAGTTGTAAATACAGACATCTTATCTAGCTTAGCATAAACAAGTACAGATACTATAAATGGCATGAATAAAATCCATGCATAAGTATTGGTTGTAAATGAAACTAGCACAATAATTAATGTTGAAATAATTGCTGTAGCAAGGATTTCTCTATTCTTAATAGCATTACCAATTTTTCTAACTAAAGCTTTATAACCTTCAGTTTTAGAAATAACGCCATAGAAACCACCAACAGCAAATAAGTATAAAACAGTAGTTAAGCAAAAATAAATACTATAATAAGCTATAGATGATATATCTGCTAAACCAAGTCTTTGCATTGCAGTTTCATAGAATACACCACCTTGAAAATTACCATATGGTAATACCCAAGTTAAAGCAAATGCTATGAAAACAGAAATGCCGACCCATTTAAATAAATCGCTGTTTTTAGACTTAATTGTTAGATAAGCAAAAAATGCTGCTAAACCTAAAACAATAATTATGCCAATAACTATTCCCATAATTTACCTCCTTAAGTAAATTATAGCACTATGTAAAGCAAAAAAAAAGCATAAATACTTATGCTTTTTTATTTTTTTAATTAGATATTATACATTTTTTTCTTTGATCTAGTTGCTGTATAAATACCTGCTACTAATAAGGCACCAAGACCAAATACGGCATAGTTAACAAATGAACCAGTTTTAACACCTTCTATTTTTTGTTCATAATTGAAACCACACTTTTGATCTTCAGCATTAACTGTTACTATAACTTTACCAAGAAGAATCTTTTTATCTTTGCTACCAGCAGTACCTGATGGAACTGAGAATGTTGCAGTATCGGCATCTTTAGCAACAACATAAGGACTTTCACCATCAAATGCTACATTAACAATACCAGATTCTTTATTCTTAATTGTTATTTTGGCGCTTTTAACTTCAGTCTCTGTCGGTTGTTCTACATAAACTGGGAAAGTCTTTATAATCGTTCCTTCTTCTTCATTTGGAACTTCTGTGATTCTATCATCATTTTCATAAGGAATAATTACACAAGCATTTTTTGTTTTATCACATGCAGTTCCAGTAATTGTATCTGCAAATGCAACCATTGGTACAACAAGCAATAAAGCAATTGCCACAATCAATAATCTTTTCATAATATACATCTCTCCTATCTTTATTATGTCTTAATTATATCATGGAAATACCTTTTTTCAATAGGTTTTAAAATTTTATTATTAAATAATGTAAAGTTGTGTTATTATATTAATAGTAAGGTGGATGACATGAAGGTACTATTTAAAATCAAGAATGATTCACTGCAAATAATTAATAAGAAAAAACTAAATAGTGAATATAAAAATATGTTGAATACCAATGTCATTAACCATAATGAACTTGTTTTTAGTGATGAATACATTAAAAGCAACTATCGAATTATGGTTTCTTTTGTTAATGGAATTATCAATGAATATCATATAACCAAGCTTTCATTCCAAAATAACGAAGTAGCAACTCTAATAATGCCCCTTATTCCTAACATCAAAGAAATCACTTCGATTACTTTTGAATCCGAGGAAATATTTAATTATCAATTTTATGAATACATTAAGAAAAACAAATCTATTCAATTTGTTAGTGCCCATTTTATTCCTGAATACATATTTGAATTATTAGATAAAGCTAACATTATTCCTGAATCACGTGATGAAATATTATTTACTAGTAATTTTATGGAGCTAAATAAATTAAATAATTATGCTTCTTTATTCTATAAATATATTATAACCTTGGAATTCCCTTTGTCTAAAGAGGATCTTGAGGATTTTAATACATTTTGTAAAATTAACAAAAACCTAAGAATTATCAATATCAATCTTCCTGATCGTCATACAATGGAATCTATTATTTCCCTTTTAAAGGAATATAACAAGAAAAATATTACCATCGTTATTCATAGCGATATAACAGATTTAAATCTTATTGAATATTTACAAAAGAATAATAAAGTTCTTAAAAGAAAATATAATATTTCTTTTAAATTAAAATATAGTAATTATTACATTCAAGAAAACTTAGCTAGTGAAACTAATAATCGAATTCTAGGGGCTATTGCTTTCATGATTTTAGGATTAATTTTTATATCAATCTCTTATTTAGTTTATGATAACTTTGCCTCAATGCATGAGATGGCTCGTATTAATAATGAACTTATTGAATATATTCAAGGCTATGATCCAACCGATATTCCAGATAGTGTTGAATATAATAATTCGCAATACTATGTATATAATGATTATCTAATGGCTCTAAAGGAACTCAATAGTGATGTTGTTGGTTGGGTAACAGTTAAAAATACTAATATTGATTACGCAGTAGTTCAAGCAAAAGATAATGATTATTATCTAAACCACAATATTTATAAACAATGGAGTTCGGCCGGATGGGTATTTATGGATTATGAAAATGATCCAATTGAATTTAACGATAATACTATTCTTTATGCTCATCACCATTATTCAACCGGCGTCATGTTTGGAACGCTTAGTTATGCTTTACAAAAGAAATGGTATACCAATGAAGAAAACCAAATTATATCTTATGATACACCTTATGGTAGTTATAAATTTAAAATCTTCTCTATTTATATAACAGCTAATACTACTGACTACTTAACAACCCATTTTAATGAAACGCAAAATAAAGTTAAGTTCTTAAATATGATAACAAATCGAAGTATTTATAATTTTGGTATTACACCAACTGCTAATGATCATATATTAACATTATCAACCTGTCATGGTGAAGATCGTTTAGTAGTCCATGCAGTTCTTGTAGACGAATAAAAAAACTCTTAATTATTAAGAGTTTTTTTGATACCATTTAATAGTTTTATTTAATGTTCTTTTGAATGTATCTTCCAGTTTATAACCCAATTCATTTTTTATTTTAGTAAAATCTAATGTATATCTTAAATCATGACCTTTTCGATCTTCTACAAAAGTAATCAATGATTCATCCTTGCCTAAAAGTGATAATATTGATTTAACAATACATAAGTTATTAACTACATTACCACTTCCGACGTTATAAACATTTCCATCTTTTCCATGATGAATAATTAAATCAATAGCTTTACAATGATCAAGAACACTAATCCATTCTCTTTCATTTAAACCATTTCCATATACTGGAATTTTTTCATTATTCAATGCTTTACGAATGACAACCGGTATTAGTTTTTCAGGAAATTGACGAATACCGAAGTTATTACAGCAACGAGAAATTGTTACTGGTAAATTATAAGTACGGTTGTAAGATAAAGCTAACATATCCGCACTGGCTTTTGAGGCTGCATATGGATTTGAGGGTTTTAATACGCTAGTTTCCAAAAACTTAGAATTAGAACCATCAAGTGGTAAATCACCATATACTTCATCGGTTGATACTTGGTGAAATCTTTGAACACCGTATTTTAATGAAGCATTTAGTAAATTAGCAGTTCCCAAAATGTTTGTCGTTAAAAATAAATCTGGTGATGCTATAGCATTATCAACATGACTTTCAGCAGCAAAATTGATAACATAATCAAAATGATATAAAGCAAATAATTTATCGACAAATTCTTTATCATTAATATTTCCATGAACGAAGACAAAGTTCTTGCAAAAAATAGTATTTGGTTCTAAGTTTTTCATATTACCAGCATATGTTAAAGCATCTAAACACACAAAAAGATCATCTGGATATACATCCGTCATATACTCTAAAAAATTTGAACCAATAAATCCGGCACCACCCGTTACTAAATAAGTCATAAAAACCTCCCTAATTGATATTAATATAACATAATTTTATTAAAAATACCACTTACTATAATAATCGTCTTTATCAAAGCGATTACCCCATTTGTTTTTAATGAATTTTTGCTCATTTTGATATCTTTCACTTTTGGTGCGATTATAATCAAAGCCTCTTGATTTAGATTCCAAATGAAACATTTTAACATTATTTAAACAAACATTATAATAACCCTTTTGTAATAATTTTAAACACAAATCCACATCATTAAGGGCAACTGCCAACTTCTCTTCAAAGCCATTAATTTCGTTAAACTTTCTTTTATCAATTAATAGGCAGGCTGCAGTAACGGCACTAAAATCATATGGGCGAATACACATACCAAGATGTCCAACTTCCTTTTCATCATGAGTAACGCCAAAATGTCCAGCGTAACCACCATAAGAAAGAACTACGCCCATATGTTGAACAACCCGATCAGGATAAAGAAGCTTAATGCCAACAGCTCCGACGTGTTTTTGCGAAGCATACCCTACCATCCAATCCAAAAAATCTTTATCAATTATTTTAGTATCGTTGTTTAAGAATAATAAATAATCACCATGTGCTTTACTAGCACCATAATTACATAACTTAGAAAAGTTAAAGACAATTGGCTGATGATATACTTTGATATTTTTGTTTTTTATACTCTCTAACCATTTTAACATTTTCATGTCATCAGTGTTATTATCAATTAATATTAATTCAATGTTCTTGTATGAATTATTATTAATTAAATTTTCTACACACTCCTTAGTATATTGAAACTGATTTTTAAAAGGAATAATAATTGATACTAACGGATTATGATGTAAATATTTAATTATCTGGCATGGATATTCATGACAATCAATCAACTTAGCTTTCAACTTCTTGGTCTTTAAATACTCATTAATAATAACTAAATTATCATTATTTTTATTACAATCATGATATAAAACAAGAGGAATATGTTTTATACTTTTAGAATTTAAAACACATCGTATTAGTAAATGATCAAAAGTTTCTTTGTTCTTAAGCATCCCTATTCTATTTATTAATTCTTTTTTAATAAATAACAAATTGCCTAAATAATTAGCACCCAAAAAGGTATCTAAAGCAAAATCAGGTTTAAAGATTGGTTTCTCATAAAGGTCTTCTTTTACATAATGATCTTCATCAGTATAAACCATATCATAATTAATATTATCATTAATGTATGATAATAATTCCTTCTTTACCAATAAATTGCTGTTTATAAACAATAGATTATCACTCTTGGCTTCCTTAATACCTTCATTTATGGAATAAGCAATACCTTTAACTTTATTATGATAAATAGTTTTTATTTTAAGATGCGAATATTTCTTAATAATCGATTTGACTGTACTATTATTTAAAACATCAACAATTAAAAGGAGTTCATAGTTTTTATAATTAACTTTGCTAATACTCTCTAAAGTTAATTCAATATTATTATCTAATATTGGATAAATAATCGATATTAATTGTTCTTTTTTATTGTTTAATTCCGGAATAGGATTATCTTTTAACCATTTCATATAAGTCTTTGGGGATGAAAAAATGTCCGATGTTAATCCCCCAGTCCTTTTGAGAATTCTAAAAAAAGATTTAATATAATTCTTTAAAACGGGAAATGGAATTAATAAATGATGACGATGCCAAGCAAAATACCAAGCTTTTTTAATAAGATACAACATTTTTTTCATCTTAATCCTCTTTCTTAAATATTTTATCATATTTAAGAGCAATAATGTCCCATGTATGATTCTTATTAATTAACCTCGTGGCAATATCATGGTAACTACTTCTTTGGGCATCTATTTCTTGATAATTATTTAATAAGTCACATAAACTGTTTTCCTCTAAACAAAAATATAATGCCCCATTATGACAAATGTCTTTATTAAAACAAATATCGTAAGCTATTACTAATGGTGTTAAATAAAAGGATTCTAGAAGTGATGGATTAGTTCCCCCTACACTGTGACCATGAATATATGCCCAAGCATAATGTCTTAATGAATAAATGTTTTTTTCTTCATAAACTGGTCCTAAATAAACGACCTTTTTATTTAACTTGATATGATGTGATTGACACCATTGCTTGAATACTGGTTTACTTTCATTCGTTACTATAACTAATTGTTTATTAATATCTGAACTAACAAATTCTTTGATAATATAATCCAAGTTGTTTTCTGGTACTAATCTACCTACTACCAATAGATAACCATCCTTTGTTAAATGATACTGATCATTTAATTCTTTTTCACTAATAAAATCATGATACTCTTTAACACCATAAGTGATGATTTCTTTAGGTATTTTATTTCTTGGATATTTATTCTTAATATATTTATATATACCTTTTGCATCACATATTATATTATCGCAATGATTAAGCATTAATTTTTCAGTTATTAAGAAATAGGTTTTACCAATTAAACCATATTTTCCCCTTTTCCATTCAAGTCCATCAGGATTAACTAATATCTTAATACCTAATTTATTAAGTCTGTGATGATTAAAAGTCAAATAGTTTCCTAGTTTTAATCCTAGTATATAAAAAATACTGTTTTTAAGTTTATTATTACAAACATATTTTTTATAGTATTTAGTCGCTTTTTTAGTATGCATATACATTTGCATTTTACCAAACTTATTTAACGGAAATAAATCAATATATAAATGATCATTTAACTTATAGTGCTTTTCTACGCCACCTAAACCGCTAACATGGAAAATAATATCAGGATTATGTGAATGATCAATTAACTCTTTAACAAAAGTTTCCCAACCACCATAATGGAATTCATAACCGCGGCTTCCAATCACAAAGACATGCTTTTTATGATCACCCGTATTCTTTAAATAATAGGCTTGCTTTGAATCTAAATTAAAATTATAAAATGGATCATATGAATCGGCAAATTTAATATGTTCATCAGGATGATTAATCGGTTGATCTAAAATGAATTGAACATCTGGTTTAATAACATGATAAAAACCTTGATGATATAGTTTTAAACAAAAATCCACATGATTATATTTATTTATTTTTTCATTAAAACCATTAACCAAATTAAAACAATCTTTTTTAACAACCATGACATAGTCTTTAACAATCAATGTATTATATTCATGGATTAATTTAGTATATATCCCCCATGAAGAATTATTGTTTTCCCATACTGATGTCTCAATAATATCAGAATCATATATGCTACTTCCATATTCAATCATTTTATTATTGATAAAATTACCTGATACAATACCAATATGTTTCTTTTCTACTACCCCAATTAATTTATTAAGCCAGTTTTCATCATTAATCAATATCTTTTGGGTAATAATAGTCAAGTACTCACCACTTGCCATTTTGGCCGCTTGATTAATCATTTTCGATTCATTAAATTTGTTAGTTTTTAAAACCTTTACCTTATATTGATTCCATTTGTTTATTTTTTGATATTCATCACTTTTAGCAACCAAAATAAATTCTAATTTAGAATAATTAGTGTTTTTAATAATACTTTCTATATTCTTTTTATACTTACTAAAGCGATCATTAATAACAACAATTATTGATACTAATGGATGTTGATGCTGATAATCTATTTGAATAAAATTATTATCATAAGCCTTAACTTCACCTTTAATATTTCTTCGTTCTAAAGTTTCCTTTATTAAGTGAATAGCTTTTTCAAGTACATAAGGTTTATTATTAGTATTTAATGCAGTTGAAGTACCTATCTCACGCCAATGATAAAGAATTCGTGGTATATGATAAATATGATTCGTTATTTCAGTTATTCTTAATAATAAGTCCCAATCTTGTACGCCCTCATATCCTTTTCTAAAACCACCAACTTTTTCAAAAACTGTTTTTCTAATTGTTAGTAAATGACAAATATAGTTAACATTTAAAAGGTAATCTGGGGAATAATCCGGTTTAAAAAAAGGTGTATGATAGAATTTCCCATTCGCAGATACCTTATCTTCATCAGAATAAATTAAATCAATATTTTTATTTTGATTTATTACCTTAGCAATTTCATATAAAGCATCTTGATCAATAAAATCATCATTATCTATGAAAGTAATAAATTCACCTTTAGCCATTAAAACAGCATCATTACTAGCAATCGAAATATGACTATTTTTTTTGTGATGTTTAATTTTTACTTTTGGATTATCTTTATATTTTTTTAAGATCTGGATGGTATCTTTATTAGTCGAAGCATCATCCACGATACATATTTCATAATTATCATAACTTTGATTTAAAATAGACAATAGACATTGTTCTAAGTATTTTCCCTTAACATTATAAACGGGTATTATTATGGAAATTAAAGGTTTATAAGATAATTTGGTATAGCATGTCACATCATAGTTATTATGTAACCATTTTTTATATGAAGATGATGAAAAAACATAATTCTTTTTTTGATGGTTACTAAAAAATCTTTTAAGTTCTTTGAAAGGTATAATAAAATGATATTTTTTCCAAGCTATGGTGAAATAATATTTAAGTTTGCTAATCATTATTACACCTCCCGATTAATAATTATTATAGCATATAACTAATAATTGTTTAAATAAAAAAAGGATTATGTTATAATACTCGACGAGGTTTATATGGAAATAATAGAAACAAAACTTCCAGGGGTATTTATAATAAAACAAAAACGTTTTGATGATAACCGCGGATGGTTTATGGAAACTTATAATAAAACAAAAAGTGACATTCAATTTGATAGTGTTCAGGACAATGTTTCTTTTACTGAAAAAGCTGGTACTATTCGTGGTATGCATCTTCAGGCTTTTGAACATTCTCAAGGTAAAATTGTAACGTGCGTTAGAGGAAAAATTTTAGATGTGGTTGTAGACTTACGTAAAAATAGTCCTACCTATTTACAAAAAATTGAAGTTGAATTATCTGAAGATAATCATTATCAATTAGTAATTCCAAGGGGCTTTGCTCATGGTTTTCAAACATTAACGGATAATGTTATGTTTATGTATAAATGTGATAATGCTTATAACAAAGAATCCGAAAGATGCATTCATTATCTAGACAAAACTTTAGATATTCATTGGCCCATAAAGGATGTAACTATTTCGGAAAAAGATAATAACGGATTATCTTTCGAAGAATATAATAATTCTTTAACTAAAATATTAATAACCGGCGGATCTGGTCTATTGGGCTCAGCATTAAAAAAATATTTAGAATCTAAAAAATATACTGTTTATACACCATCATCATCTGAAATGAATATTACTGATTCTTTAAGTGTTAATTGCTATATTTATAAACATCAACCAGATATTGTTATCCATTGTGCGGCATATACTAATGTTAATGGTGCGGAGAAGGAACGAGAAAAATGTAATCTTGTAAATGTAGTTGGTACCGCTAATATTAGTCGAATTTGTAAATTACTACATACTAAATTAGCTTATATTTCTACCGAATATGTATTTGATGGAACAAAAGAAGGTTTCTATTTACCATCTGATTATCCTAATCCGGTTAATCATTATGGATTTACTAAAGAACTTGGTGAAAAAATTGTACGAGAATTACCTCAACATTATATTATTCGTACTTCTTGGTTATATGATAATTATGGCAATTGTTTTCCCTCAAAAATTGTTGACTTAGCAAGTCGCAAAAAATCATTAACAGTTGTTGATGATCAAATCGGCTCACCTACTTATGTCGAAGATTTAGCTCAAGGTATTGAACAAGTTATTAAAACTGATGATTATGGTACTTATCATTTAACTAACAAAGATTATTGTTCATTCTATGAATTAGCTAAAAAAGTATGTGAAATCAAAGGACTTGATGTAGAAATTAAACCAATCTCAACCGAAGAATTTCAAAAGAATAATCCTGAGTCCGTAAAAAGGCCTAAGAATTCTAGAATGAAAGATGATCTACATAATATACCAATGCCAAATTATGAAGACGCATTAATAAGATGTTTAAAAAAAGATAATCATTGATTATCTTTTTTTCTTTGTCTAATTATTTGTTTCTCATTTACTAATTCTCTTAAATAAGCACCATAACTATTTTTATTTAATAAATCTGCTCTTTCTTGTAAACCAGCCAAGGAAATCCAACCTTTTTGATAAGCAACCTCTTCGATACAAGGAATTATTTTATTATGTTGCTTTTCTAAATTGTAGATATAATCAATAGCTGCGTATTCACTTTCAAAAGTTCCAGTATCAAACCATTTAGTAGTAAATAGTAAATAACCTTGTAACAAGCCTTGGTCTAAATATTTAGAACTTAAATCGGTTATTTCTAATTCATTTCTAGAAGATGGAACTAAAGTCTTAGCATACTCACAAGCGTTATTAGGAAAAACATATAAACCAACAATGGCTAAATTTGATTTAGGAAAAACTGGCTTTTCTTCGATTTGAAGTATTTTACCTTCCTTATCAATCGTGGCTACACCAAAACGATGAGGATTTGCTACTTGAATCATAAAATTACTAGCATAACCATCTTTGGCTTTATCAATAGCTTGTGAAGCACAGGAAGCAATCTCATCACCAATAAAAATATTATCTCCTAGGATTAAAGTACAATCATCGCCATTTAAGAACTTTTCACCGATAATTAATGCTTCAGCTATTCCTCTTGGGGATTTTTGAATTTCATATTCAATATGAATACCAAATTGTTCACCATCTTTTAAGGCTCTTTTAAAACTTGGTAAATCTTGATTAGTAGTTATTACTAATACATCATTAATACCACACTCCATTAAAGTACACAAAGGATAGTAAATCATTGGTTTGTCATAAATGGGCATTAACTGTTTTGATATACCTTCTGTAATTGGATATAGTCTGGTACCAGAACCGCCTGCTAAAATGATACCTTTCATTTTTTACTCCTTAATATAAATAACGTCTTCGTTATCTTCGTTTTTATTAATACCAATCGTTGCCCCTACTACCATCATAAAATATGGCATAACCTCAATAACGCTGACTGAGAAGAACAAATGAATCATAAATGGAATGATAACTAATGTTAATAAGACCGATATTAATTGCTTAGATCTTAATCCCCGGATAATTACAATAATAAATAAAGCTAAGTATATAAATAAATAGATAATTCCATTACTTACTAAAACATTTAAATAATGGTTATGCGCTTTATCAATATAAATCCCTGTTTCATTAAAGAATAATTCTCCCATATTATCATAACCTACACCAAGTAATAAATAATTCTTAGATATTTTTAAAGTGTTTTTCCATATGAAGATACGTCCTGCATAAAAGGCTGATGGTTCTCTAACTTCTCCCGTTCTATTGTCTACTACTTTAGAATTAGAATCCATTTCTACTTCACCATCACCGAAGAATAACTGGAATATTTGTTTTAGGTCATTTTTAATAATATAGTTCTGAAATATATAATCATTATGGATATCTTCAACAAGAGGAACCGAAACATAGACAGTTACTAAAGAGATCCCCAAAGCACTGACTGTTATCCAAATACATCTTTTAATTAAATTCTTTTTCTTTACTAGTGTATAAATTACAATTGAAAATAAGCCTATTAGGTATGATAAATATGGTATTGTTGATTGAGCTAAAACTAATCCAACTGCACATATCATGGCACTGGTAATATAGAATTTTTGATGTTTATTAGAAAAAATACCAAAATAAAGTCCGATTAAACTAGTTGCTAATAAAAAACTACCTAAAAAATTAGGGTTTCCACATAAGGCATTAGCCATATATGGGAACACAAATGATAAAAACGGTGGTTGTCTAAAGAAAACTTGACCAAAGGCATATAATGATTGAAAAATACCGGAACAAATAAAAAAGTTAATAAGTACTAAGGATTTTTTCTTATCTTCCATTTTATACATACTAAGAAATATGAGGATATAACCCATATTTGAGAAAAATCCTTCATAACGATCTGTTGTACCAGTAAATGCTAGACTGACATCTTGAGCTGTAAAAGTACTAATAATGCCAATTAATAAGAGTGCATAACATAAATAATCAATAATATCGATTTTTTGTTTATATTTAAAAATAGTGATTAAGTAACAAACTAACAAAACAGGAATACATAGCCAAATCAAATAACCACAGTGGAAAACATAATATAAGCCCATATTACCACTACCGGCAATCTCCATTCTAATAAGTTGCATAAGCGGAAGACCAATTAACAAAGCTAGTATCGTTATATACATTATACGATCCACTTTTCTTTCTTTTTTTATTACAGTTTGTTTAATATATTTGCTCTTTTTCATATTACTTCCTTAATAGTTATTGTAACATAGGGCTTATTTAATTAGCAAATAAAAACTCCTTATTAGGAGTTTATTTATCAATACAAGTATAATTTAAATTTTGATAATAATTTTTTATTTCATCATATTGATTTGGGAAATTAGTATCCAAATTACTTGGACCCAATTCATTATATATTCTAATGATTAAATTATCATAATCAACTACGGCAAATCCACTGAAACCATTTTTTGATAAAATACCATTATTTATTTGCATAATGTCTCTTACCATATCATCTTCCATCGTATATTTAATTTCATTAACTCTTAAAACATTATCCATTTTATTATTATTGTTATCAATAAATACACGATCTTTAATGTTATTATTAGTGCATTCTAATATCTTAGAATAATCATCAGATAAATAATTAACAAATCCATATACAATTTCATGTTTTTCAACACTATCTTCAACATCAATTATATAAGTGTTAATACCCTCTACTGGATCAAAAGTATTAACAAATGTATAAGTAAAGCCATTGGCAGTTTTAACTAAATTACTCTCTTTGATCGAAGTACCTATCTTACGATTCAAGAATCTAGTAGTAACTTTAAAATTATTGAAAGATGTTACTACTACATTAGCCTCTTTGGTTGTTTTATAACAAGTCACTTTATATTTATATGTACCGGCTTCGGCTATTTGAACCGCACTAGTATCAATTTTACAAATTGATGTATCAATACCATCAAAATTACCATAATCAGCTACATTACTAGATAATTCTTGACCTTGAAAGATATTAATGTCATTTAAAGTGAAATTAGAGGTTTTTTTATTTTTTTGTCCAAGATTAAGATAGTAATATACACCACCGGCTACCCCAAGCATTAAAATTACAATCAAAACAGTAAAGAGAAGTTTTTTGATTAGTCCATTATTTTGTTTCTCTTTCTTTTCCTTTTTTTGTTTTGGCGCAACATCTAGGTTTTCAATAACTGGTAGATTTGTTGGATCAGTTCCAATACTACCCTCTCTAAAACTATTATTCACTTTTATCAACCTCTTTTCTATATTATTTTAAAATAGCCTTAATTCGACGAACCCCTGCCGAAGATGCTTCTTCTTTAATAATTTGGAAAGTACCTAATTCTTTAGTATTTTTAACATGTGGTCCACCACATAATTCTTTAGATACATCACCAATACTATATACGGTAACTACATCTGGATATTTTTCAATAAACATACATTCTGCACCGGATTTAATAGCATCTTCTTTTTTCATTTCCGTAACAGTTACATCAATGCCATCATTAATCCATTTATTTACCAATTCTTCCGTCTTTCTTAATTCATCATCCGTTAGTTTATGATCACAAGAGAAATCGAAACGCATTCTTTCAGATGTAATATTGCTTCCTTTTTGATGAACATCTTTATTAACAGTTAACTTCAAAGCAGCATTTAATAAATGGGTAGCAGTATGATATTTAGTTTCTATTTCACCACTTGATGCCAAACCACCTTTAAATTTACCTGCAGATGCTGTTCTCGATAATTCTTGATGTTCTTGGAATTTCTTTTTAAATCCTTCCTCATCTACTTTTAATCCCTTTTCGGATGCCAATTCAACGGTAAGTTCTAATGGGAATCCAAAAGTATCAAACAAATGGAAAGCGGTAACACCATCAATATCTTGATTAGCTATCTTTTCAAATTCTCTTAGACCCTTTTCTAATGTACGATTAAATTTATTTTTTTCATTTGTAAGAACTTCTAAAACAACATTTTCATTATCAATTAATTCTTTATAATATGGTTGATATTTCTTAAGAATCAATTTAGCAATATCTTGTTCCCAAGAACTATTAATATCAATATTTAGTTTTTTAGCATGTCTAATAGCTCTTCTAATTAATCTTCTTAAAATATAACCTTGATCTGTATTTGAGGGTTTAATACCTGCAGGATCAGCACTAATAAATACAGCTGTTCTTAAATGATCAGCTATTATACGCATGCTTTTTTCATTTCCTTCATATGGTAATTTAGATATTTCGCAAATTAAATCAATAACATCTTTCCAAATGCTTGATAAATAATTATCATTGACACCCTCTAAGATGGCAGTTGTTCTTTCAACACCCATTCCTGTATCAACGTTTTTGTTTTTAAGTTCCTCGGTAGTTCCATCTTCATGACGATAATATTGCATAAAAACATCATTCCAAATCTCCACCCAACGTTCATCATCAGGATCAAAACTCTCTGGAATTGGATCATTACTTCGGAAATAGAACATTTCAGTATCTGGTCCACAAGGTCCCGTACCACCAGCAACTAACCAAAAGTTATCTTCTACCGTCTTAGCAATTCTTTTTTCACTAATACCAAGACTTCTCCATAAGTTATATGCTTCTTCATCAAACGGAGCAATTTCGTTACCCGCAAAAACGGTAACGGCTAATCTTTCAACAGGTATCTGTAATTCTTTTGTTAAAAATTCAAAACTCCATTTAATAGCATCCTCTTTAAAGTAATCCCCTAATGACCAGTTTCCAAGCATTTCAAAAAAAGTATGGTGATAACTATCGCCAATTACATCTAAGTCATTTGTTCTAACACATTTTTGATAATCACATAACCTTTTTCCATATGGATGAACCTGACCGGTTAAATAAGGAATCAAAGGTTGCATTCCAGCAGTATTAAATAATACGGAAGGATCATTTTCCGGTACTACAGGACTACTAGGAATTTGCTTATGTCCTTTACTTTCAAAAAATTTAATATATAATTCTTTTAGTTTTACTTCTGTCATTTAATCGTCTCCAAGTATTTAAATATTTTGTCTTTTAAATTATCTAATGAACCATCATTAGCTATTACATAATCAAAATCAGTATAATTCTCTAAAGCTATTTCTGTTATATGCGCTTGTTGTTCAACAGTTAACTTACTAGGGGCAAATTGATTTTCAACATAGATAGCATATACATTATCAAAATTATTTCTAATTTCTTCAATTTCTTCAGGCATTCTTACATCAGCTATAACAATATTATTAGCATACTTTTCCATAATGGTAATATCCTTGATCATATTACTAGTAAAATATCGAGGATCCATCGCTCTTATTTCATCGCCAATTTTTTGCATAAAATCTCTTGGTTTAGTATTATCTTGTCCATCCCAATCAGTTAAATCTTTTGCAAAATTTTTAATATATTTACTATAACTAGTAATGGCACATTCCTCTAATTTATAGATATAAAATTCTTTGATGAATCTGGCTATTTCACCTTTGCCACTACCGCTTTTACCTGCTACTAAAAATATTCTCATAACATCCTCTTTTCTTTCCCATTATACCACAATATTAATAATTTTATTTAAAAAAAGTAGTTATTCACTACTCTTTTTTATTTCATCTAAACTAATTGGAATTGTTTCTTCATCTTTTTCTGCTTCTCTTTGATAATTAAGTGACATTCCTATTACAAAGAAATATGAGATGAAGTATATCCATACCATCAACATACATAGAGTTGCCCAACCACCATATAAAGCGCCAAAATCAGCGATTTTATTAACATAATAAGAATAAATCATCGTCATTATTATCCAACTAACCGTAGTAAATAATGCCCCATAATTGGTATTATGCGATTTAATCTTTTTATCTGGTGCAATTATATAAATAACCTTTATTACAAAGAATAATGCTAACCACATAAGTGGGCTTTGAAGCTTAGTAAATACTTGATATATGATATCGGTAATTTGTGGATTTAAATTAACACTAATAATTAATCCCATAATACGATCACCAAAGACCGGAATTATCAAAAGCATAATCATCGCTATAACTAAAATAAACGATATTAAAATAGCTTTTAATCTTCTTTTCCACCAACTACCATTTTCAATACCATAGATTTGATTAGAAGTTATAATAATTGATGCGGCTCCATTTGAAGAAATATAATAACAAAATATTAATAAAATAGTTAAACGAATACCACTATTACTTAACGTAGAGGTACTTAATAAAACATTAGCTACCTCTGATGAAAAAGCTTTCGTTAAGAAATTAGAAATAAAATCTAAAGAAAGATTTAGAACAGTCGCTAAATAAGAAAATAAAGTTAAAGTTGGAATAATTGCAAGCACAAGAAAAAAAGCTAACTGTCCAGGTAACATTATCATGTCTGGACGCGTTATAACTCTTTTTACTCTAGCTAAAAATCTTTTAAATCTTGTCTTCATTCAGCTCCTTTTGCTTTTTTAAAGCTTTAGTAGCTTCGTTTAAGGCATCTTCGATTGTTTTAATATCATCAAGAATCATTGAATAACCAAATTCGGCACCATAATTGTATGGTAACTTCTTTAATTCTTTATTTAATTTATGAATGTAGTTTGTTAGTTGTTTTTGTGAATAACCGACAAGATATACGACAAATTCATTACCATCAGTACGAATAATATCAGAATTATCAAGTTGCGTTTTAATTAATACGTTAGCTGCTGCTTTAATTTGACGATCGCCTTCTTCATATCCTTCGATATCATTAATTGTTTGAAGTTGATTTAAATCCATTACAACAACTGCTTGAGGATAAATGGTATTCTTACCCCATTCTTTAATGTTCTCAGCTAAATAATTACGATTTTTAAGTAAGGTTAATTGATCAATAAAACGAATTGTATCATCCTTTTTAATCTTCTTAGAAATAGTTACTTTCTTGGAATTACGTACATGAATTAAATAACCCAATCCAATAATTACCAACAAAAGAATAAAATATTTGGCAATGCTCGTAAATAAATTACCTAACCACATTGTTCTAGCATGATCATATATACCATCATTATATACACGATTAGAATCGACTATCATAATGTACTTACTAAATAAGATAAAGAATGCATCGTTTTCTTTGAAAGCAAAATGATACTCAAAATTAAGTGGTTCAGTATATCTTACTGTATAATTATTTAAACCGTTATAATGATAATAATCAAATGTACTAGCATCTAAAATAATAATATTATCTTTATTATTCATCTTAAGAAGTTCATTAACATTATCATAAGTTTTAATATTTAAACCACCAATACTATTAATATAATTATGTAATAAAGAATTTCTTTCAACGTAAACATCTAATCCTACAAGAGAAGATAATGAATTAACTACTAAGCTATTAGCATTATTTGCTACTACTACATAACTAGTTTTAATACCACTAACAGTTTTAATAAAATTACTAGTCTCGCCATAATGACTAAAATACAAATCAATTTTATCAGAATTTAAGGCTTGAATAAATTTAGCATAAGAACGATATCTAGTAAAGCGCATATCAATATTTGCCATCTTATTAAACTCTTTTAAATAAATAGCAATAATACCACCATAATTACCACCAGATATTACTTCATATGGTGAATTATTAATAAAACCATAATTATAGGTTTCATTTTGCATTTTTTCGATATCGGTTGCACTAACACTTAAAGATTTAGTTAACAAAGAAAACAATTCTTTATCATATAAATTATTAAAGTTTTTCTTCCATGAATTATAATATTTAACAATAATACCACTTAAAGTATCATCATTCGTTCTTAAAGTATAATACATTTTAATATCACTAAAATGATAAATAATATTTAAATCTTTATTTAAGATTTCTTTTAAATATAAATGAAGTGGTAACATGATAAAATCATCCGTTGAATTAACCAATTCTTCTTTTGTTTCATATTTATTAAAAACTACTGCATCATTATTTAAAAACTTTAATACATAATCAAAATCACGGGCTAAAACGCCGATTTTACGATCAGATAAACTATTAAAATTATTAACTTGTTCATAAGTCTTACTTAATAAAACATAATGATCTTCATAAAGTATGGTATCAAATTTATCAGTAGTAGTTTTTACACCCAATGTTAATCCACTGGTTTCTGTTCCATAATCATAAGTAACTTTATTAATATTTAAACCATATTTTTTAGCGAAATCATCTAAAAAACTAAAGAAGATTCCACTTCCGTTACTACCAAAAATATCCGCATTATTTAAAACATTAATATTAATTACTTGACTGTTTTTGCTAGTAGAATCAAGCCACTTTCTTTCTTTTACGGTTAATCTATCTGCTTTAAGATAAAAATAAATACCAAAGCAAATAGCAATTACTGCAACTAAGATAACAACACTTACTGCAATAATTCTATTGCGATTTTTCATTCTTTTTCCTCTTTTTCTACTTCACGATTATTATTCCACGTAACATTAGAATTAGTCATGTTTTTAGCACCCATAATAATAAAGTTATCACTCTTTAGGGTAAACATAATATCATAATAACTAAGTACGTCTTCCGTTAGTGTTTCAAAAGAATCACTAATAAGTTTTTGTGCTTTTTCTAAAGTGATTTTTTCATCAAAAGAAATAGTAATATAGATTATTCTTCCTCTTACATTATAAGTAACATCTTTAACACTAGTGTTTTTAGTAACCGCTTCCTTAAATGCATCTTTAACTTCGCTAGTTACTGGGTGTTTATTTATATCATTTAAACGATCACCATAGACACTTGTATTTCTTGAATAAAAGAATGTCATTGCAACCACTACAATAGCAATAAAGCAAACAAGTAGTATTGCAAGTAAGAAGAACAAAACCCGATTATTATTCCATAACTTTTTCATTTCCACCTCTAAAGCAAGAATATTATACTATAGATTTCATTTTTATTCAATGCATGATAAAGTCTTCCATAAAAAAACTTCCGGTTGGAAGTTTTTACTTACTTATTTTATGATCATCTTCTATATTAAATTTGGTAGATATTTCAAGATATCCATTTTTTCATTTTGTGCATCTTTCAATAATTGATAACCTTCATAATCATTACTATCCTATTTTAAACGATTATAGCATAAATGTTATGATAGTTCCATTACCCTTTTAATTCTTTCTTCATCCCAGATCATTTTATTTAAATCAAGAGCTTTTTGATATTTACTACCTGGATTTGCGCCAACTATTACAATATCCGTAACTTTCGAAACAGACTCTGATGTAGTACCTCCATTATCTTCGATAAATTTTTTAATTTCATCACGGGATATACCTTCAATAGTTCCCGTAATAACAAATTTCTTTCCTGTAATATTCTCATTAAACTTAGAATCTTCACCTAAGTATTTTGTATTAACGTTTAAATCCTTTAATTGATCAATTAATTCTTTATTATTTCTAAAATAATCGACAATATTATTAGCAAGTATTGGACCAATATCATTAATATTAGTTAATTCTTCAACACTAGCGTACCTTAGAGCATCAATATTCTTATATTCCTTAGCTAATACTTTAGCTGTTTTAGAACCAATTCCCGGAATGCCTAAACCAAATAGTAATCTTTCCAAACTATTCTTTTTAGTATTTTCGATACTATCTAAAATATTTGAAACACTCTTTTCACCGAAACCCTCTAATTCTTTTAATTCTTCTTTTTTAGTCCATAAATGATAAAAATCAGGGATTGTTTGAACAAATTTCATATTATATAAGTCTTCAATAATCTCATCACCAAGACCATCAATATTCATGGCATCTCTTGAAGCAAAGTGAATTAGTCCCTCGATATGTCGTGCTGGGCAATTATTATTAGGACAGAAATAATCCGTTAAACCCTCTTTTTTAATAAGCGCGGTTCCACATATTGGACAATTAGTAATCATTTGGAAATCTTTCTCCAAACCCGTTCTTCTTTCTAATACTGGTCCTACTACTTCAGGAATTACATCCCCTGCTTTATGGATTGATACAATATCTCCAATCTTTAAGCCCAATTGGTTAACATAGTCTTCATTATGAAGTGTTGCTCTAGCGATTGTCGATCCAGCTACAATAACTGGTTCTAATACCGCATTAGGGGTAATTTGACCAGTTCTACCAACGGTAAAGATAATATCCGTTAATTTAGTATATACCTCCTCTGCGGGAAATTTATAAGCAATAGCCCACCTAGGATATTTTGCCGTATAACCTAATTCTTCTTGTTTATCAAGCTCATTAACTTTAATTACTACGCCATCTATTTCATATGGTAAATTTTTACGGTCATTGCCAAGTTTATCAATATAATCAAGTACTTCTTTAGTACTATAAACCAAACTGTTTCTTTCACTAACTTTAAAGCCTAATTTGCGCATAAAATCTAGTGCTTCGAAATGTGTTTTAATTCCATAATCCTCTGGATTAGGTAAATGATATATATAACAATCCAATTTTCTTTGAGCGGTAATTTTAGAATCCAGTTGTCTTACAGAACCAGCTGCAGCATTTCTTGGATTTTGAAATAATGGTAGATTTTGTTCCTTTCTTTCTTCGTTTAATTTATTAAATACCTTTTTCGGCATTATTATTTCACCACGTACCTCGATATCAATGGGATCTTTTAATTTCAAAGGAATACTTTTAATCGTTTTAACATTGTGGGTTATATCTTCCCCAATTGTTCCATCACCACGAGTAGCTCCCGTTACTAAAAGGCCCTTCTTATAAACTAAAGATACAGATAAACCATCAAATTTTTGCTCACAAACAAAACCCGGATGATTAACCTCGTCCTCTATCTTATCTGCAAATGAAGCAATTTCTTCTTCATTAAACACATCAGGAAGTGAAAGCATTGGTTTTTCATGACGAATTTTATTAAACTTATCAATAACCATGCCACCAACTCTTGTAGTTGGAGAATTAGGATGTTTAAACTCGGGATATTTTTCTTCAAGTTTAATCAGTTCCATTAAATACTTATCAAATTCTTGATCGGTAATCGTTGGATTATCTAAAACGTAATAATTATAATTTGCTTCATCGATTATTTTAACCAGTTCATCGATTCTTTCTTTCATATTACCCCCATAAATTATTTGGATACTTACCATCTTTGATATAATTTGCAATCTCACCTTTAATGCTATCTAAATCTTCACGGTAAGTCATACCTAACCAATGCGCCTTCGTATCAAGAAGTTCTACACGATTACCTTTTTTAATATAATCAGCAATAACATCCGGTAGTAAATATTCATCTTTTTCTAAATTAGCATTTTTAACAAATTCATTTAAATTGTTTTTAATTATTTTTAAAAAGTCAGGTTGGAATCCATAAATCGACATTCCAGCTTTTTCTTTATTAGTACAATAAAATGGCTCACTACCATTTAATGGTGAGCAGAAGATTCCCTTTTCCTTTTTTTCACAACTACTTTCAATTATATTAGTTACTACATGATTATCCGAAAAAATAATTCCTCTTTTTACGGCACCATTTTTAGATAAAGTATCCTCAATTTCATAACCAACCAATCCGGCTCCATTTCCTTTTTCTAGGAATTCACTTAATACCCGATAGGCATCTTCACCATAAAAATCATCAGCGTTGATAACCACAAAAGGTTCATTAATGTAATTTATTGCAGAATACATTGCATGAGCAGTTCCCCATGGTTTTATTCTCTCTTTAGGAACTTCACAAGGAATATCTTCCATCTTTTGAAATGCATATTCAACTTGAATATGATTTTTGATTCTTTTTCCTACGGTATTTTCAAACACTTCAAGATTTTCCTCTTTAATGACAAATACTACTTTTGTAAATCCATTTTTAATGGCATCATAAATTGAATAATCAATTATAAATTCGCCATTAGGACCTACCGGTTCTATTTGTTTTAATCCTCCAAATCTTGAACCCATACCAGCAGCCAGTACTAATAAAGTTTTTTCCATTTTTACACCTTCCTTATACCTTTATAATTTTTTAAGAATTTTTTTGTTCCTATTTTAAAACTAAATGCAATTGTAACAAATCTTTCATCTATATCGGTGACAATACCTTTACCAAATGATTCATGATTAACTAAATCACCCTTATTAAATTCTTCATTATTACCATCTTCATTATATAATACTTTCGTATTTATTTTAATAGTTTCCTTCTTTTCGATATCTAAATATTCTTTATTAATTTCATCAATAAATCTACTTGGCGGATTATTATTAACTTTACCATACAGCATTCTTCGTTCACTATTTAAGAAATACAATCTTTCTTTAGCTCGGGTAATGGCTACATACATAAGTCGGCGTTCTTCTTCAACATCATCTTCCGAATATAAACTATTGGAATGTGGTAAAATACCCTCTTCGAGTCCAACGATAAATACAACTTTAAACTCTAATCCTTTAGCACTATGGATAGTCATTAAAGTTATTGCATCGCTATCCTCAGAATATTCAGCAGCATCAGCCACCAAACTAACTTCTTCTAGGAAATCATTTAAATTAACACTGCCGGTTTGTTTTTCATAATTTTCAGATACACTTTTAAATTCCATTAAGTTCTCTAGTCTTAATTCACTATCTAAAGTATTTTCCTTTTCAAGTAATTCTTTAATCTTCGTATCCTCTAATACGGTATCAATTAATTCCGTTAAAGATAATTCTAAACTCTTTTTTTGTAATGATAAAATTAATTCTTTAAATTCTAATTCTTTACCATTTGATATGGCATCAAACATCGAAACATTTTCAATTTGAGCAATGTTTTCCAAATTTTCAATTGTTTTTTCACCAATTTTTCGTTTGGGCTCATTAATAACTCTTTTTAATGATATATCATCATGAGGATTAGCTATTAATCTTAAATAAGCCAACAAATCCTTAATTTCTTTTCTTTTATAAAAATAATAACTACCGTAAACTTTATAAGGTATATTTTCCTTAACCATTTTATCTTCGATTACCCGTGATTGCGCATTGGTTCGATAGAATACCGCAATATCCTTCCGATGATAACCATTTAATAATAAATTATTAATCTCTTCGACTAAACGATTGATTTCAGCAATATCATCAAAGGCCCTAATATACTTAATTTTAACGCCCTCACCTAACTCGGAATATAAATCAATATCTTTTCTTTGTTTGTTATGTTTAATAACATCATTTGCAGCATTTAATATCATTTGCGTACTACGATAATTTTGAGGAAGTTTAATAACTGTACAATTTTTATAATCTTTTTCAAAGTTTAAAATGTTCTGAAAATTCGCCCCTCTAAAAGAATAAATTGATTGACTCGGATCACCAACAACAAATAAATTTTGATATTTACTAGATAGTAATTTAACCATCTTATATTGTACTTCATTCGTATCTTGATATTCATCAATTAAGATATATTGATATTTGTCTTGGTATCTTTCCAATATCTCAGGATGCTCTTTAAATAACTCTACCGGTTTGGTTAGTAAATCGTCAAAATCAATTGTATTATTTCTTTGTAATATTTTTTCGTACTCATGATAAATCTTAATAGCCAATTTCTCTGGTTCTGATATTAAAAACCTTTGCATCTCACTTTCTGAAAGCATATTATTTTTTATAAAAGATATTTTGTTTCGAAAAAAAGCCGGTGAATATTCTTTGGGATCTAGAGCCATATCTTTTTCAATTTTCTTAATAATACTTGTCACATCATCAGTATCAATAATTGTAAAATTAGGTAGCATTTTTAAAGCAGCTAAATTTTCTTTGATTACTCTTAAACCAAAGGAATGGAAAGTACCCACAAAAGCATAGTGTTCACCAATTAGATTCTCTACTCTGGCGCGCATTTCGTTCGCTGCTTTATTCGTAAATGTAATAGCCAAAATATTACTACTTCTTACCCCACTAGAAATAAGATTAGCAATTCTAGTTGTTAATACCTTGGTTTTACCAGATCCAGCTCCAGCGATAACTAAACAAGGCCCTTCTTGAAAAGTCGCAGCTTCGCGTTGTTCTTTATTTAATTTTTCTAAAATATCCATAGCCACCTACACTCATAATAATTATACCAAATGTCACAACTGCAAAAAAGTCTTGACATGTAATTGTCAATTTTTCCCAATATTATATATATCAATCCATAAAAATGGTAAAATTAACTTAGGTGATATAATGGAAGAAGAATTAAAAGCTAAAATTCAGAATATTGAAAAACAAATACTTGCATTAGAAAGAATAGCCCATACTACTAGAGAGGCATATGCCTTAGATGCTGCTTATGAAACAATTCTAATATTGAAAGAATATCGTGAAGAATTAGGTAATCGTCTTTCAACGATAATGCAAAAGGAATCTGAAAATAATCCAGTATACAATAGTAATGCTGCTTTATTTCATTAAGATGCTATGCATCTTTTTTTATGTAATTGAATAAACCCTTAAATTATGATAAACTCATTATTGAGGTGTGATATGAAAAAGTTCTTAATCTTTGTTTTAGTTGTCATTCTTGCAATCGGTGGCTTCTTTGGTTATAAAAAAATCAGCGCTAAAATAAGAGAAGATAATCGTATTAAAGAAGCTAAAAAAGGATGGTATCTAGAAGTTCTAGTGGATGAATTAAATGTTCGTGAAGATCCTATAAGAACATCTGATAAAATTGCTGAAATATATAAAGGTGAAATATATGAAATCACTGACTACAACCTTAAAGATTCAACCAAATATTGGTATCAAATAAAACTTAAAGATGGTTCTTTCGGTTGGGTAGCAAACACTAAGAATGGTAACTATATTAAAGACTATAATGGCAATATTGATGTTGCAACACCAACATTGAAATTTGTTAACACATATAAAACCAATGAACAATTAAGTTCTCCTGATGCTTATAAAGCGCTAGATATTGACCACATCACAACTGACCATTTAACTGTATGGGATGATCGTGATGATTGGAAAATAACTTGGGAAATATATCATGAAGTCAAACCATCAGAACATAAAGATCAATATTGGATTGTTTGGACGGTTACTGACGCATCTGGAAAATACGCAAGTAAAACCCAACGAATTGTTTTTGAAAATAAACCAAGTGAGGATCAAGTTAAAGATTTCTATAAGGAATATAAAAAATAAAAAGGATACACTTCAAAGTGTATTCTTTTTTTGATGATTTATTTAACAAACACAATCAACGTAACAATCAGATAAACATCTTACACAACAGATACATGAACAATCCATTGTAAAGAATGAATTGGTTGTAACGTATGGATTTAAACTTGTAGTATCACTATTCGGTGCAAGAACTCTAAAGGTACAACAATTACCCTCAATTTTCTCTACTCTAAAGACTGTTGAACAAGTTTCCGATGTGGCTTCACCACTACAATTGGTTTGGGCATCTTTAGTTACTGGCATACTCCACGGAGTACCATTACCACAACAAGTATAGACCATTACCGGTCTTGTATTACATACTAAACAATTAGTTCCCCCACCTAACATTGGTCTATCACATGTATCTAAGCAATTATCGGGACAAGCATTTTCTTGTAACACCAAAATAACGGATAAAATTTGAGAAATAGCATTGCCTGATTCGCGATTATTATTCATTTTATTCACCCTTTCTTGTAATCTCATTATAATTTATGTGAAGATTATAAAAGAGTGATAAAAGATTATCATTAACAACATTTGAAATAAATCTATCTTTTTGTTATAATGATTAAGCAGGTGATAAAAAATGGATACATGGATTACTTATTTAATAATAGCGGTTGTACTTATTATTATTGTCTTAGTTGTATTAAAGATTAATAAAAAAGATTTCAATATTGAAGCTAATAAACTTATTACATATTTAGGCGGCAAAGATAACATAATTAATGCCGAATGTAATATGTCCAGGTTTAAAGTAATCTTAAGAGATGTTACGAAAGTTGATAAAGAAGGAATATCTAAACTTGGTGCCAAAGGAATTGTTGAAATAGAAAACCAAGTTAAAATCATCTTTGGTAAAGATGCTAGAACATTAAAAAAGTATATTGACCAAATAGTCTAATATACTTTTTTTATTTCATAATTTTAGCTATTGCATTCATGATAGCTATTTTACCATATTCATAAGTTAAGGATCCCTGTTGATAGGCAATATAAGGTTTTCTTAATGGGCCATCACATGATATTTCAATTGAAGAACCAGATACAAAAGAACCAGATGCCATTACTACTTTATCTTCATATCCAGGCATCTTTGTTGGTATAACATTAGCATTTGCATCAATTGCTGAATATTCTTGAATACCGTTACAATATTTAACTAATAAATCGGGATCATTAAAGATAATATTTTGTACAATATCTACCCTTTTATCGTTATATTTAGGTTCAACATTATAGCCTAATTGTTCTAATAAATAGCTTGTAAGGATAGCAACTTTTACAGAAGATGCCACTGCATGTGGTGCATGATATAAACCTTGAATAATATTTAGATTATTACCTAAACTTGGGCCCACTTCTTTGGCTTCACCTGGTACGTTTAATCTTTCAGCTACTAAATAAATTAATTCTTTTTTACCAGCTATATATCCACCGTTTTGGGCAATACCGCCACCAAGATTTTTAATTAAAGAACCAACTATAAGATCGGCGCCTACTTCAAGTGGTGTAATATCTTCAACAAATTCACAATAACAATTATCAACCATCACAATCGTATCTTTTGCTTCTTTTTTAATTTTGGTAATAATTCTTTTTAACTTATCAATTGAAAGACTTTTTCTTTCAGAATAACCCTTACTTCTTTGAATTTCAATCACTTTAACTTTATTCTGTTTTAAATAATCAATGATTTTATCATCATCAAAATCATCATTTACTAAATCAATTTGCTCGTATTTAATGCCATAGCTTTTTAAAGAAGATGGATTATCAATAATACCAATTACTTCGTGTAAGGTATCATATGGAAGTCCTGATATTGAAAGAAGTGTATCATTAGGTCTTAAAAGACCAAACAAAGTAACAGTAAGTGCATGCGTTCCAGATATTATTTGGCTACGAACTAGTGCATCTTCCCCGCCCAAAATATCAGCAAATATTCTTTCAATTTTATCTCTTCCTATATCACCATAACCATATCCGGTGGTACCAACAAAATCACTTTGCGACAAATAATTGTTTTTAAAAGCATTTAATACTTTTAAACTATTTTGATATTCTAATTCATCAATATTTTTAAATATTGGTTCTAATACTTTTTCAGCATCTTTAACCATCTTAATAATTTTATTATTCATTGTCATCTTCCATTCTTATAATCATTCCTGATTGATATTTATCATTATTAATAATGTCTAACACTTTTAAAGCAACCTTGTTCTTATCCAAAAGTTTCTTTTGATTATTTCTTTCCATATCCTCTTTTAAATAATTAGGATTCATTTCAAGCACCGTTTCGGTATTAATCCATGCTGGTGCTAAAGCTACAATTTTAAAATCGGGTAATCTTTTGGCAAAATTCTTAGTTAGATTTTCTAAAGCAGCCTTTGATGATGCATAATCCATACTATAGGTACTATAAGTATCTTGAGCATCAAGTGATGATATATTAACTGCAATACCTTTTGCGTTATACGTAGCAAATAATTTCATTAATTCAAATGGAGCAAACACATTAACTTTAAATACTTCATAAAATTCATCAATAGTTTTATCTTGATAATCATTATCTAAACATAGTGCAGCATTATTAATTAAAACATCTAAATGTCGGTATTTTTTCATAATATAATTCATTAATTTTTGAATATCAGACGCTTTAGTTAAATCGCATTTTTGATAATCTATTTTAGTATCACTAGAAAAAGTATGATGATAGGTACCTATGACATCATAATCATTATCTAACAAAAGATTACATATCTCTTTTCCTAACCCTTTCGAAGCTCCGGTTACTAGTGCAACTTTTTTCATTTATCTCCCTTATTAATCCTTTTTTAAAACTCTCTCTTTAGGTGCATTATAAATGTATTGTTCAATCATTTCATTAGTATCTACATATTTAATTGAACAATTCTCTGGTTTTGGATCATTATTGAACCATTCTGGTGAATAATGCATAATATTCATAACTATCGTTCTAATAGCGGTGCCATGGGATACTATAAAAGCATTTTTCTCTTTTTCCCGATATAATGTTTCTAAAAATAATCTAGTTCTAATAGCCACATCCATTGGAGATTCTCCCTGAGGAAGTTTACAATAGAATTTACCGTTATTTTGATACCAGTTATCATAATATTCAAATTGATTAGGATATAATTCCTTAATTGTTTCAATCGCTTTATCATCAAATAAACCATATCTTTGTTCAATTAAAGCATAATCCTCTTTCACCTTTTTAATTTTTAAAGCATCATTAATAATCCATGCCGTTTCCCTTGTTCTTTGATAGGGACTAACCCACATCACAGATTTATTTAAATCAATGTTATTGTTTTGAACATATTCCTTCAAAAACAGACCTGCATCTTTAGCTTCTTGTTCACCTTTTTCTGTTAAGTATACTTTATGATCCGGTAAACCAATATTCCGATTCTCAAACGTGTTTTGAATTGATTCTCCATGTCTTATTAAGAATAATTTCATATAAAACACCTCGAAAAGATTATACAAAAAAAAGTTTGGTATTTCAAACTTTTTCAATATCCATTATTTCATTTATAGGTATTTTATCTCCTGACAATGTTAATAAATAAGTTCCGGTTTTACCAATAATAGTTCTTTCCACTATATCATCTTTTAAAGTAATTTTTGCCCTACTTTTAAAGACATGAGAACTGGATGCAAATATTTCATTAATCTTATTAACGATATTTCCTTTATAGGCATGTCTTTCTTCACTTTTACCATAAAATGCTTCTTGATAATTGTTTATTTTTTTATCAATGGCAAATGCTGATACTTTTGGTAAATTTTTCATTTTTTATCACCTACCATAGTATATGTTGCCAGGATAGGATGTAGGATAATAATTGAAATAAGAATATCCACCCGCCGGATACGCTGGATTAAATGGTGATTGTATTGGTTGATAATATGTAACTTGCGGTCTTCCCGCTAGAGATGCAACAGCTCCGCCAGTCAAACCACCAATTAAAAACGGAAATAAGAAACCTCTTTGATTATTAAAATGATTATAATTCATACTATAACCCCTTTCAAAGTATCATATGAATAATAATCTAAAATGCAATAAAAAAAGCCCAAATGGGCTCTTATTATTTAATAGTTAATTTGCTACCGGATACAACAAATGATACAATTTCTTCTTTACAACCGGTTTCTGGTCCACCATGAACATGGCATGAACTAGAAGTATCAGTTGTATAAGATAAACCAATAGTCTTTTCATTAGCATCAACACTAACATTAGCATATGCATATTCTTTTAGAACATTTCCAGCATTATCAATAATAATAACGGAATCAGTATAGCCAATTGTAGCTACAGATGATTTAATAACATAAATATTATCAATTACATATACACTAAATTCACCAGTACCGTTTTTCGAATAAACTTCATTAAATATTTTAGTATTAATAGTTTTATTATTACAATTAATATTTACTGAATATTTGTAAATAGGTCTACCATCATAAGTATCTGTTTGTGTACCCTTAAATGATAATAATAATTTTCCGATTTTATATTCTTCATCTTTATTATTTAATATAATATCTAATGCCGAATTATCTAAAAGATTAAAGTTAACATTATATGAATTAACAAATGCATAACTATTATTCTTTTCTTCAAAAGCATATAAAGAAATTCCATTAATAGTATAGTCTTTATCTTCAACTGTTTGTTTATAAGTTACCATTAAATAAGTATATTTGTCATCTTTATAAGTTTTAAATGTTTTAGTAGTATCAGGACCTTCGATTCCTGAAACAGGAACCTTAATAATATAATTACCTTCTTGATCAGCATCAAAACCATTATCACTTGAAATATCAAGATCATCAACTGTTACATTATAATAACTTAATATTTTTTCAAATTCATCTGGTGAAAATTTTAAACAAGCATATTCATCTCCACACTTAACCTCTTCTCCATCTTTACTAACAAAGAATGCATAATCTATAATATTTGATTCGATATTAGTGTTAGATGCACCATATGGGAATGAAAATACATCTAAAGATATACCTTTTAATAATTCTAAAGAATCTTTTGATACATTAGTTTCTTTCAGATTAAAAATAATCTTCAATTTTTCAACATATTTATTTATGTCCCCTGTAGTTTCATATTCAGTTAAATCTTTAACATCATAATCCGGTTCTTCATCACCATTAACAATCGGTTCCACGTTCTTTACCACCGTATTGTTTGCATTATTTAGTTGTTGATGATTATCGGAGAAGTAAATCATCACTCCTCCAAATGCAATTGCTATAATTGCTGTTACCACTATTACAAAAACAGCAGCGTTATTTTTCTTAGTTTCTTTCTTCATTTTTTCAACCTCCTACTATACTAGACGTCATAGTTATTGTAAATATTACAATAATTTTATTCTTTTTTACTTAATTCCTAAGAAATAATTCTTTTTACCCTTCTTAAGTAGTAATACTTTTCCCTCAATTAAATCTTCTTCATTAATTATTTTTTCTAAGTCAGTTATCTTTTCACCATTAAGGGTAATCGCATTACCAGAAACCATTTCTCTTGCTTCTCTTTTTGAAGTACAAACATTACCTCTGACTAACATATCAATAATATTTTCTCCAACCTCTACATTAAAATGGTTTACTTCTTTAAATTCGTTTAACAAATCTTCAGCTTTTAATGATTTTATATTACCACTAAATAAGGCATTTGATTGATTAAAGGCTTTTTCAAATTCTTCCTTTCCATGTAAATCCGTAATGAATTCTTTAGATAATGCCTTTTGAGCAATACGATCTTCAGGCTTTTCAAGATGCTTTTTCATAATATCTTCGATTTCTTCTTTAGTTAGGAAAGTAAATACTTTTAAATACTCTTCAACTTTAGAATCATCAGTATTAATTAAATATTGATATAAATCATATGAAGATGTTTTGTTAATATCTAACCATAATGCATTACCTTCACTCTTACCGATCTTTTTACCATTGGCATCTAAAATAAGTGGCATAGTAAAGGCGTTAACTTGCTTTCCCAATTTCTTTCCTATTAGTTCAACACCAGTTGTTATATTACCCCATTGATCAGATCCAGCACATTGTAATGTAACATTTTTATTTTCATATAAATATAAATAATCATATCCTTGCATTAAAGTATAAGCAAATTCAGCAAAAGTAATTCCTTCTTCCAAACGTCTACTAATAATATCTTTATTAAGCATATAATTAACATTAATATATTTTCCAACATCTCTTAAGAAATCAATCCAGTTAATATCCTTAAACCAATCATAATTATTGACAATTTCAACATTTCCACCAAATATCTTACTCACTTGACCTTTAATGCAATCATAATACTTATTTAAAGTTTCCTTAGATATTATTTCTCTTTCTGCCGTTGGTCTTGGATCACCAATTAGACCAGTTGCACCACCTACTAGTAGTATTGGGTGATGGCCATATTTAGCTAGTCTTTTAGCAGTAATAAGTGATGAATAATGACCAATTGTTAAACTATCAGCTGTAGGATCAGTTCCCCAGTAAAAAGATATAGGCTTTCCATCTAATACTTTCTGTAAGTCTTCACTGGCTACATCTTTAATTAATCCCCTATACATTAAATCTTCATAACATGTCATATTATATCCTCCTTAAAAAACAAAAATCTCATAATACATAAGGACGAAACTATCGCGGTACCACCTTATTTTATGAGATTATCATACACTTTCTATGTTAACGCCATCAACGATTTGACTCCAGAGTCGTAAATTCCTTCAACATCAACACCTACATTATAAATTATAATTATAAAGTTGTCAAAATTTTTAAAATTCTCTAGATAATTTTAAAAATTGGCAATTTGATAAATTATTATTAATTTGTTATAAACAACATTGGAATACTTAATATTGGGTACTCACTTTTCATTTAAGAAAGGTGGTGATATTATGATAATTTATTTAAAATAAAAAGTACCTAATCTATTGATTGGGTACATTCAACAACAGGTGAGTACTCAACTAAAGATAGTTAAGTATTCCCTAAACAAAATATATCATATTTATGGTATTATTTCAATAAAAAAGCCTTTTAAAAGGCTTTTTTAATTATATTTTCTTCTTATTAGAAATATCTTCTGTCTTAGTGACATTTTTTAGGTATTCTTTAAGAACTACTACCATTTTGTTATATCCATCTTCGCTCATGTTATAAACGAAATTATCATGTGGATATACATCTCTTCTTGATATTAAATGATTTTCTCCAAAATCCCAAATTACATATGCTGCTTTAAATTGTTCGAATGATTTTCCTTCAGCACATGCTACAAATGATTCTGCAGCTTGTTTAAATGAACCACCATTTTGGATAATCCAATTTTCAACTCCAACACCACCAAGACCACCTTGTGGTACTTCACCACGATTTGGTTTATATACCTCTGCAATTTTTAATATTTTTTTAGCTAATAATATATTTGATATTACAAGCATATATTTATCGTAATCTTGTTTTTTTATTTCTGACAAACGGTCTTTTAAAGATTCATCCGTAGAATATTGTATCTTGTCAGTCTTAGTTTCAAAAGTAATATCAATATCAACAGTCATTGGTAAATCTGGTAGTTTAACACCTTTTAATCTAAAATCACCACTATCAATTATTTCCTCAGGTTTATGGGATTCTTTGTTAAATATCTTTAATAAAGCTTGTTTTATATCACCTAATCGCTTTTCATCACTTATAATACTTCGGTCTAGCTTTAACATGAAATCGAAATCACCATCACCAGGCATATTAGTATATCTTCCGGTTGATCCTGTATCGATTAATTCAGCACTTCCTTCAGTTAAGTCACCATCAAATCGATCTTTTAATGATAAATTAAACTCACTTAATGCTTTTGCAATTGCTTTATTAATAGCAGTTCTTTTCATATCAACATCTTTATGAGATGCTTGTAATTGACTATATATATCCTGAACACCAGGTATTATCAAATCATCAGAAAATTGATATTTGTCCATATTATAATATGATAATCCTGCCATTTTACTTCTTAGTAAATCGTAATCATCTTCGGAAAACATTAATTTACCATCCATATCAAATACAGGAATATAGAAACCATTTAAAGCAATTTCTAAACCTACTCTCTTATCATATGATTTGACAACAATATAATCAATATCTGTTGAAGCAAATCCTGTTCTAACACCATAATGATCTTCGCCACAAACTCCGGTATAAAAAACTTCATATTTGCTAATATCTGGTTTTTCTTCAACATTCACATCATGTTCAGAATACTTTCTAGAAAATGTAAAACGCTCATCATTTTTAACAACAAAGTATATTGGGCCATAACCCTTAGCTGCAACACTATTTATTGCATCACGCGGTGTTAAATAATAATCTTGAATCATTGATATATCGGTATCCAGTGGTGTGGCATCACTATGCGAATAAGCTCCTAGATACTCTTTAGCAACAGAACCATTTTGTAATATATGTCCTAAGTAAGTAATATCTCCTATTCCTTTAACGAAATCGCCTTTTCTAATATCTATAGTGGTTCTTGATCTATTTCTTCGATCAGCATTACTTCTCTTATATTCCATATATTTTTCTGCTTCTTCAAGAGAAGTTATTCCAGCAAAATGACAGAACATATTTATTAAATGATCAGCAAAATTATATTCTAAATCTTTAGTTGGTGATACAAGTATCATTACTTGTTCTATATCTTTAACATAATCACCTGATTTTGGTAATTCATCTGATTTTTTACCTTTAGCAGTTCTAGAATACATTGTATATACATGATCAACGAATGACTTGATAATCATTTGTTCTTCTTCTGTAAGTTTTCTTTCTGGATTATTCTTTAATTCTAAATATAGTTCATATCCTTCTTTTAAGTTTTTTAGGTAATTTATAATAGAACGATTATTAGATCCCATTGCGGCTCTTAATAAATCAGAGAATACTATGATACTTCTTGAATTATTGCCTCTTTTTTTAATAGTTGGAGATATCTTTGATTCTTCTGATAGATCAAATCCCATAAAGTTTGGATGTAATATTTCAAATACTGAATAAATCTTACCTACTGTTGGAATATTATTTTTAGTAAATATATTTTCAATCTTTTCAAGATTTTCCATTGGATCATCCGTAGCTAATAATTGAGTAGCTATTGGTGAACGTAATTCGATTAATTCTGATGAATTAGATATTGAAATTCTTTTTAAGACATCGGCAACTAAAACTATCCTATCTTCTGATATATCATTTTTATTCTCAGCAATATAATCTTTATATATCTTTCTTAATACTTCATCTTCAACCTTTTTAAATTCATCGATTATTAAAGTTTCTTTATGATTAAGAATTTGGTTATAAGGTAATTTTCCTTTAACTATTATTTCATATTTATTTTCATCAAATAAATATTTACACAATTCTAATTTAGGACCTTTTTCATCAAAATATTTATCAACAAATATATCATTAAAATCAATTTGCTTATTAAATTCTATTTCTTTTAAAAATTCATAATATGCTCTGTTTTTCGGAGATAACACTTCAACATATTCTGGTAAATTTGGCAATTTATTTCTTGCTTTTGAATGAAACAATACTAAGGTTGCCATCTCTTGCGTAGGTTTTCCATCAACATATAATTTTTCAAATTGTCTCATAGATATTTGCATTTTACAATTAATAGTTTTTAATAATTCATAATATGCCTTATTATTAGGATTCATTTGTTCTACTAATTCCGAAATATCTACTTGTAAATCATATCCATTTACTAAAAAATATGACATTAAATAATCATTTGGATATCCATCTTTAAAATATCTATTAACCAATCCTCTAAGGTTTAAAAATGGAAGTTTCTTGTGTTGACGTTCAGCAACCCTTTGTTCATCTTCGTATGAATCATAAAGTACCTGCCAGAAAAAGACGCCCTGATATTTTTCAAGAAATTTTAATTCAATATCTGAAAACTTTGTTCGCCATTCAGGATCAATTAAATCAATATGTTCACGAGCTTCTTTTCTACCTAATATTACATCATAAAATCTTTCATTAAAGCCGTTTTCATCATAAAGACGATTTTCTTTATCCATATAATGGTTATCTGTCATAATTAATAAGAACTCTTTAATTAATTCCTCATTATCCCCAAATTCTTTTATTTTCTTAAAAATAAACCGATACTCTGTAGGAATTCGCTCTATATTTTGTACAAGGAAATTTATAATATTATAATCAGGTTTCTCTATTTTATACCTATTAGCAGCCCCTTCGTGATTATAATATATAATTCTTCTTAAAAAATCTATTTCATAAGAATCTGAAAACAAAAAATCAGTAGGAACTCCATCTTTATCAAATACGCGTCCTATATATTCATCTTTATGGTTATCAAATATTTCTTTCATCGCAGTAGGATCACTCATTAGATACTGATGCTTTTCAACCCAAATCTTATAGAACTCTTCATCAGTTTGTTCGCTAAATGCATCGTGTGTTTGTGCACACTCTTTTATATATTTCATAATCATTGCCATTGGATCATGAATATTGTCTGAAGCCATAGAACGCCAATAATTTGCCATACGATCATCTGGAAGTGGTTCTAAATCGGTCGGAATGTAAAAAACTGGTGCTGGTGAATCATCATTACGCTTAACCCAATCTTTAAGTTGTTCAAATTTATATCTATATAATTTAGAAACAATACTTGGTGTTAAAAATCCTAAATCACTTATAGCGTCCAATGCTTCGTATGCACGATATTTATGATCAATAGTTTTAACTGAATAATCATATATAACTTCTTCGGTAGGTTGATATCCTATTTTCAATAAATATTTTAGTTTTTCTATCTTGCTAATTCTATTTATAGCATTGTTATTAATTAATGAATCTCCTAATTCACTAACATTAATCGTACTATGAACTTTATCTAAGAAGTCTTTATCCTCAATATGTTTAGCGATAAATTCTTCAATTTGTTCATCAATATAACTATAATTGTTATTTAAATATTCTTGGAATTTTTTTACTACATAATCACTTATCAAATTATAAAAATCTGCATTCTCTTTTAATAAGAGTTCAAATTCTTTACGGTCCATTATCGTACTTATATCATAATCTGATAACGTTCCATCTTTTATTGCTTCATATATAAATGCTCTAATCTCTGGATTATTTAAATCTAAATAGTTACTTAAAATATAAAAAACATAATCTTCTTTATTCTTTTTAAGTTTTTTAATATAACGTAAATGTTTTTGAAATTTTATTCTATTAGCCAAACTATTATTCATACTATCACCTACTATAACAAGTATAACATTTAAAAAAGCCTTTTAAAAGGCTTTTAATATTTATCAATTATGGTATTTAAATCTTCATCAAACTTGCTAGTTAATATATAATTGGCAAATCCTTCATCCAGAAAATGTTTAGCAAATTTTTCTTTTTGTTCATCGATAATAATTATTACTGGTGTTTTAAACTTAGGATTTTTCTTAAGTTCTTGAAGTAATGATAAGCCATTAATGCTTTTCATTTCATCGCCAACAATTATATAGTCATATGATTGTCCCGATTTTATTTTATCAAGTAAATCATTGCCATTTAAAAGGAATGACGATGTAATATTATGATCTTTAAATCGATTTCTAATTCTTTCATTCAATTTTTTATCTTGATTGACAATTATAACGTTCTTATTAACTGTAGCAAATCTTTCATAGGCATTTACCGCATTCTTTTGAACATCAGCAATTTTTTGATCAACTACTAATAGGATTTCTGAACCCCGTCCCTCGGTACTCTTAATAAGCATATTACCGCCTAGCAATTTAATTACCTTTTGACATAACTTCATATTAATATTACTTTGTTCCAAAGCTTCAACATCTTGAACATCCAAATCACTAGTCATAGTTAAAACTTCATTTATTTTGTCAATACTCATACCTTCGGATGAATCTCTTAAAGTAATAATCAATCTAATAGCATCAAATCTTTCAATCGAATCAATCGAAAAATCAATGAACCCTTGTTTAGTATGCTTAACACTATTTTGTAAAAGAGACATAATAACTTGTTTTAATTTAATACTATCACCATATAGTTTCGGTATATTATGTGTAATACTGCTTGTGAATCTTACACTATTTGGGATAATTTGTTTTATTCTTGATACCACTTCATCATATAATCTATCAATATCATATTTATTATCAATAAATTTAATTGAATTAGAATTTAAGTTGCTTGTATTTAAAATATCATTTAAGATAAAATCCAATTCCTTAGAATAACCTTTAACTTTATATAACGCATCCTTATAATCAACCATTTTCTTTGAGTCTTGCGTTTCATTACATATGTTAGTAATATTTAAAAGCGGTTCTTTAATTGTTTGTGTAACCTCAAATAAGAAATTAGATTTATCTTCATAAGTTTGTTCCATAATATTCTTATTTCGATATAATTCGTTAACCATCTTCAAGTCAGGATTTTCAATAGTAAAGTACATTAAATAACATATAAAAGTACCAGATACTGAAGCAATTAAAATACTTGGGTCAACTATTGCTTGTAAAACTGCACTAATTATTAATAAAATAATGGTTCCAAAAATTGGAAAAAATATTTTG
>JAEEGL015528524.1_pt1 | contig 42546 bp, 73 predicted proteins | sample 9134231 | NCBI WGS metagenome assembly JAEEGL01 (sample SAMN16246548, study PRJNA631951) | gut metagenome | biome: gut microbiome; feature: rumen; material: fiber-attached | host: Bos | place: Iran: Karaj | collected 2018-10 | reverse complement strand
CGAGGTACATTATTATAACTAAATAATTTTAAAGATATGAATGTATTGGAAAGAATCTGCAAGCGGATTGCACAAAAGATTAACTTGGCTGAAAACCTACATATCGCACCCATATTTAAGCCCAGCGAAAGCGAGTGTATTAGTGGTTGGGCAGTTTTGGATGACAGCAGCAATGTACTCAAGCGATATGGTGATGCTGATGAACTTTTTAAGGATTACGGCTTATAACTGAAAATCTTACATAAAATTAAAAAAATTATGATAACCGAAGAAGAAAGGAAGATGCTTGTCGCAGACCTGTGCGCCAAGATACCATACGGGGTGAAGGCTTCGTGCTACCGACAGACCGAGAAGGGTGCGGTGTGTGAGTGTGAAAAGGCGGACATTGTGTCATACGATGTACGGACGGGATTGTTCAGTGCCGTTGCCGACAAGTGTAGCGGCAATTATACGGTGGACGGCATTGTTCCTTACTTGCGCCCGACCAAGAATATGACTGCGAAGGAGAGGAACGAACTCATAAACTATGTCACCGACTGCCCAGATGGTTGCAAGTATTTCACGGTCAATCCGGACGGAGCGATATGGGGCGACGGCTACGGGGAGAAGCGCGTGGAGATGAACATAAACTCGTTCGAGATGTTCACGGTCAACTTCGTGCCGATGGCTGTTATGCGCTATCAGGAGTGGATGGACTCACGCCACTTCGACTGGCGCGGGCTAATCGGGCGCGGGCTTGCGCTGGAGGCTGATGAAGGTCTGTATAAGAAAACGAAAAAAAGGAAGTGATATGCCAATGGATGAAGTTTTAAGGAATGCGAAGAAATGCCCGTACTATGGGTGCGCGGGGACAAGAGTCTGCACATACTACTCTTGGACTACCCATTGCCCCTATCCCGACTGCGATAAGGGGGAGTGGAACGGCTACACGGCTTATGAGAACAATGTAAACGGAAAATAGTTATGGCGGAATAAAGATATGGATGATTTTTCTGAAATAATCATATATCTCCAATATATTAGTAATGGAATGATTAAGCGATAGAACAATGGAAGGCATACAAGAGTCATACGGGTCTATGGAAAAGGACTTTGAAATAAAAGACGGCGTACTTATAGGGTACAGCGGCAGTGGCGGTGATGTCGTTATACCCGATGGTGTCACAATCATTGGCGAGTTTGCGTTTTTTTCATGCAAAGACCTTGCATCGGTCGTCATTCCTGATTCGGTAACGGAAATCGGTGGGGGTGCATTTTTCGGTTGCTGCGGGCTTACATCTATCGTCATTCCCAATTCCGTGACGAAAATTAACTATAAAGCATTTAATGGTTGCACCAGCCTTACATCAGTTGTCATTCCCGATTCGGTGACGGAAATTGGCAGTCGGGCATTTTTCGGTTGCACCAGCCTTACATCAGTTGTCATTCCCGATTCGGTGACGGAAATCGGCGCGAGAGCATTTGGCAAGACCGAAATAGAGCGCAACCCGCAAGGACACATCGCCTACAAGGGCTTCAACGCGGATATGACTTGCCGCTACTTCCATTACGAAGAGGGCAAGACTTATGTCTGTGATGATGCAAAACTATGCAAGTGCGGATTCCATGCATGCTTGAACCCGTTGGATTGCTTCAACTACTATGCGGGCGATAATGTCGTTTACCACGAGGTCATCCTTGAAGACAGGTCTGATGAAGCAAACGATGATGACACCAAGGTCTGCGGACGGAAGATAACCATCGGGCGCAGGCTGACCTTGAAGGAGATGGGCGATGCTTTTAATAAACTTAATGAAGGAAATAATTATGACTAATACACCAAAAAAGAAGATACTGTTCCTCGACATAGACGGAGTGCTCGCTGGGGATGACTACCTTTGCAACAGGGCGAACGGTGGGGACTTCATCGACCCCGAAAAGGTGAAGTTGCTCAACTCGCTTCATTGTATGGTGGTCATTTCATCCTCGTGGGGCGATGACAACGGACGAACGGAAAAGACGCTCAAGGAAAAGGGGCTTATGCTCCCGATTGTCGGCTACACCGTACATTATGAGATAGGACACGACTGGATTGTGCGTGGCAACTCCATTGCCAAGTGGCTCGACGACAACTGCCGAAACCTGAATGAAGAATACCAGTACGCCATAGTGGACGATGACGACGATATGCTTATGCGTCAGGCTGGGCATTTCGTGCAGACCGACTCGTACACGGGCATAACGGAGAGTGATATTGAGAAGTTAAGGAACATACTTGAATCTGATATAATATAGTTATGGCAATGGAAAAGCAATTTATCGAAACTTGCATGCACTGCGGTCGCATCGCGACACTCGGTGCAAGGTGGTGCAAGAACGGATACGAGCAGTATCTGTATGAATGCGGTAAAAAATGTCCGGGCTACGAGCCTGTGGGCGAAATCGAGATAACGACAACGGAAATAAAGGAGGAAACATTATGACGGAGTTCAACAGGGGCGACATAATAGCGAGTCCGAAGGGAGAGAAGTACATCGTGGACGGCATAGCCAAGGTCTGCGGGACGAGGACGCTTGCCGACGGAAGGGAAGTTTCGGATATGAAAACCGACTGCTATGCGGTCAGGACGGACGACGGGTGCGGATATTGCTTTCTGTCTATGGAGGCTGCGGAGAAATACACATTCGTAGAAGTCGGCGAGTGGCGCAGGAAGGAGTTGCTCGGAACGGACTTGACGGGAAGGCTTATGTACGGGGTGAAACTATGGGTCGGCGAAGGCAAGCCAGCGGAACTGCTCGAACACATAGACACAAAGTCATTTATTGTGAACGGTCATATCCCGCTCGATGAGGTCAAGCCGTATCTGCGCACAATGAATATCCATAACTTCACGGAGGAGGAAACTATGCAGTTGCAGTCGATTTCGGATAGCATTTGCTTTAACGGCTCTATCGCCGAATACGGGGACAACTTCCATATCTCCATTTCGGACATCGCCCGCTACATCGACTTCCTCAACGCCCACCACTTCGACTGGCACGGGCTTATCGAAAGGGGACTCGCGCTGGAGGCGGATAAGGACACATACTTCAATGTGAGAATGAGAGGAGCGTACTGATATGGAGCGTAATGATGACAATGGATATGCACCGCTGCTCGGTCTGTATAAAGGCAGAGCGTTGGAATACAATGTCTGCAAATGGTGGGACGGGCAATGGTGGTACGGGCTTCTCAAACTCGACTCGTTCTACAGGAACGTGGCGATATACCACTGGACTGGAAAGAAGTTCAGCGATTTCGAGGGCGCACGGAACGCGGCACTCGTCAAGCACTGCGTCTACTACGTCATACCTTATAAGTTGAATAATTTTAAAGATATAGATGGATTTGATTTGAATGATGACAAATAGTGATATGGGACAGATTAATACAAAGGAGATATTCCATTGGGATGGAAAGATATTCAGAACTTTTGATGATATATTCCGCCACTGCGTGAAGCTTATGAAGAATAAGCGCACGGAGAAGAAAGCCGTTAAGCTTTTTAATGACTATACGAAGTATCTGGTGGAAGTGAATAATATATCCGAAGAGAGGGCACTTAATTGCGCAAGTCGCAATTTCGGATATTATGCGGGCTATTTCGATAGGGAGACGGAAGACTATGTAAATAGGGTTCTTGGCGTGTATCATCCGTTCTTCGGCGGGCGCAATTCGCATGATGTTGACCCCGAAGAAGCGTTATTGGCTGGGATGAAGCATTTTACGAATATGCATAATGAAAACGAAAATACTTCATCCGTATAAATATCAATATATGAAACAGATATGTTATGCCAAGACAAGAGTGGAATGATTGGAAGGAGCGTGTTTATGAAACCAAGCGCATAGTTCTGCACAGCGAATGCGGAACATCCCCGATACTATCGGACGGAGATGTCATAGTATCTGCGGAATTTGACGATTGGGAGGCTATACTTGTCATAAGGCATACGGAGAACGGCAGAACAAGTGATATTCGGAACGTCATAAGACGCGGAGATATAAAGGAAGTGATTTATTGAACGGCAATTAATATTATTTCTAATGGAGAATAAGTTAAAGGAGATGGAAGCATGGCTCGGACACAAGTATCCGTGCGCCATTGTTCGTGACAGGTATTCGGGTGTTTATTCGGGCGGAGCATTCGTTGCGTTCCCTTTGTACTATTGGGATGTGCCGAAGGAAGTTGATGGAAGCGATACGGAGTGCGCTGAGTTCTGGAACGGCTATGAAGAGCCTTACGGAATAGGCGAAACGCCCGATAAGGCATATTGGGATTTGGCATCGAAGTATCTTCAGAGATATAAGGAGCTGAAGGGTGTTATCAATGGCGGCAAGTCGTGCGTGACGGTACGGAAGTCAATTATGAAGGTAATACATCCGAATCCGTTTCCGCTTGACATGACATATACTTTCGGCTACGGCTCTGATGGAGTTCTTCGTGCGGTTCTTGAAGAGCCGGTCGTAGTACCCGTACTCAATCCGGGCGGAAGTTGTTTGCAGCCGATTGAAACGGCTACCGATAGATGGCTTCGTGATAACTTCAGCAGTTTCTGCACTGGCTGCAAGTATGACAAGGAAGATGAGTACATTTATTATTTTACCTACGAGACTTTGGAGAATGGAGATGAACGATAGGAAAAATAAAATTATAGATGAACGGAAGGATGCATGTCCGTATAGGACGGAAGGTGATGGCTGCGGCAGATATTCGGGCTGCACGGGTTTCTGTGACGGGGCGTGTGCATTTGTTGTTGATTATTTAAACGGGATTGGGGATGGTAACTAATTATTGCAGCGAGTGCAAGCACATGGAATACAATACGGTGCTTGACATATATCAGAAATGCTATGGGGAAGGCAAGCATAATATCTATACGGGCGAGCCTATTTGGAATTATTTGGAGAACGTCCGTGACTATGGTCGCATAACGCATTGTCCGTATTATGCCAAGAAGGTGACATTTTGGCGCAGGCTGAAGCATGTCTGGTTTAAAATTACATTCAGGAAGAAAAAGAATTGAAAATACCATATATTGTTGTTATAATTGTTTGTACCAACTTATGTATTAACCAATGGAATAAAAATGTATTAACTTAAGGAAAGGAATTTTTTATGAACTATGGACTGCCCTATATGGGTTCGAAATCTAAAATAGTAAAGGAGTTCTTCCATATATTCCCGAAGGCTCGACACTTTTATGATATGTTCGGCGGAGGCGGCGCGGTGACGCATTATATAACATTGACAGGTCGCTACCAGCATGTTCATTATAACGAATTATCCGCAGTCAGCGATATGTTCAGGGATGCCGTTGACGGCAAGTTCGCAGATGAAAAGAGATGGATAACAAGGGATGAGTTTAATGAAAAGAAATATACAGACCCGTTCATTGGCATTGTCTGGTCTTTCGGTAATACATTCTCCAGCTACATATATGCACGCGAGATAGAGGCTTGGAAGTATGCTCTGCATTGCGCAATTATTAATGGCGATACGAGCGAGTTCGAGAAGTTCGGCATTAAGACGGATGCCAGCGTAACCGATATAGAAAGGCATAAGCAGAATTACAAGATGAAGTACATGAACTGGTACATGCATGAAATTCTTAATTTGGATATTGATGCCGAAGCGGATAGCGCGGAAATCGATAGGCTGGCGAAGGAGAAGGGCTGTCTTGCGAGTATCCAGAAGCTCCGCCAGTTCGAAGATATGGACTCCATACAGCATTGGTTAAGAATTAAGCGCATCAGGACTCTGGGCAGGCTCAAGGCTTACGAGAACGGCTTGGGGCGCGGAGAAGCCGATGACAAGCGTCTTATTATTACACGGATGGATTATCGTGACGTGCCTATAGAGAAGGACAGTGTAATTTATTGCGACCCGCCTTACATTGGAACCGGCGAATATGTGCAGAATGAGAATTCATTTGACCACAAGGCATTTTATGACTGGTGTGAAAGTCTCGACCAGCCGATATTCATTTCCGAATACTACATGCCCGAAGATAGATTTGACTGCGTGTATGAAATGGAACATAGAAGTACGGTGTGCGCAACGGAGAATATAGCGGTTATTGAAAAGATATTCGTGCCGAAGAGACAGACGGAGAAGCTGACCAAAAGATTATCACTTTTTTAAAATATAACGAAAATGGAAATAGTAAATGTATTGGATACCCAGGAAGGTCAGAGTATAATAGAAGCGCAGACGCAGCATATAGCCAATGAAATCAACGGAATGATAATGGCGGATATAATGCGTGAATGCTACTATCAGGGCTGCTTCCGCAATGGCATGCTCTCCGAGTGGAAACGATACTGCAAGTTCCGCCATTGGAAGCGCAAGGAGGAGCGTTACAGCGAGAAGCTTTATGTAGGGAATGACGGCAAAGTCCGTATGTACCACTATGAGTATTCGTGGAAGCCGAGTAAGTTTCTGCTGAATATAAGGCTGTTCATAGATAGGCTGATGTGCATGCATATCAGAAGGCTTGAAAATAAACTTGTGAAATTCAATCCCGAAGACTACTATAATGTATCAGAAGTATAGTTGCCTTTAATTTCATGGCTAAAGGAAACGCACCGAGAATATCGGTGCGTTGCTGTATTGTATGGCGTTATAAATAATACTGCTATATTACTGATGCATACGCATACGACACGATAGGAAGGCTCATATACGACACGAGACTTAAACCGCACGCAACGGCTCGGCTTGTGGTCAGAGGCAACGCAATAGTGGAATTCCTGTGTGTCGAGAACGGAGAACTTATGTGTAAGTCGTATAAGGTCGGATGCTGGTATTAGCATATAAATAAGTTATATAATTTGGACAGATATGGTACATATATTGAGAATAGACGAGATGTTCGCAAGCTGTATTAATGGCATGGATATCATATCGCATGAGTATGCGCCCGATTTTATGAAATGCATATCGGAAAGCATACAGGACGAGGATAACGTCCTGTATAGGGTGGAAATTGATTACGGAATGGAGGATTTCCTATATGAATATTTGAGTAAGGGTAAGAATGAAAAGACCGTAAAGTTCGATTTGATACCCGCTTCACAATATAGGAACCTTCTGAATAGATTTATGAATGCCCCGACTCCCGATATGGCAAGAATACCTGAGAATGTCGTTGACCGATGGCTTGAAATGACGGCAAAGAATTTTTTGAAGATTGTATTTATGACGGAGCTTGCGGGTCATTCTTCGAATTTTCCTGAGGAATGCTGCGAGGATGCATTCGGGGATGATATTAATTGGGAAGATTTCGGCGAAGCATGTGAGTATTTGGAGAAAATAGGCTTCTATGATTGGTGCAAGCTTCCTGACGGCAGCGACGGATGGAGTGATTACGGCATAGAGCCAATCTATAAGATATTCGGCGAGTATGACATATCAATGGATGGTGCTGAAAAGCTGCTTATACTGAACCGCATACTTGATGTCGGACATTATCGCGGCGACCTTGCGTCTGCGTTCATAGAAGGCGGAAGCAGAACATGCTCGGCTATATCCGGAAACTGGAGAGTCGCATGATATAAATAATATGCATTTAAATAATTATCAGTATGCTACTACCGGCGAGAAATAATCAATTTGAGTTCTTCTTCTCGAAGACTCTTATACCCGAAGAGATAGAGAAGGTCTATGCCCCGTATCTCACAAGGATAGCGGGCGGCTGCATTGACCGCTGCATTGACTTCCTTAATTATGGCATACAGGGCTTCAATCTTGAAGGCGTGCAGTTCGAACCTGTGCGGCAGTCGGACAGGCGTACTCCGTATGATAGGATATACAGGAGCGCATTATCTCCTGAGTCGACGCACGGCAAGACGCTTACGATAACGAATCAGCTTTATGACGGGTACATAAACTATTTTTTATGGAAGGACTTGTTCAACTACTATTATCGTTCCGCAAAGTACTCCGTGCTGCCCGGCATTCCGTTCATAAGGATATTTGACGGTGACGGCTATGAGCTTTTTGATATAGGCTTCAAGAACATGCTTTTTACGAATATGGACGGGCTTGACTTCAATTCATCGAGCAATACAATTGATATGAAAACATTTAATTGCACATTTCAGGCGCAGGAAGTTGCTGTGAGATTTGCAACTTTAAGATAGAATAAAAGCAACAATATGCCAAGCAAAAGCAAAAAGCAACAAAGGTTCTTCCAACTTGTCAAGGCTGTTCAGGACGGCAAGGTTAAGAGGAAAGATGTTACCAAAGGCGTAATGGATGCTGCTGGCTCTATGTCGAAGCGTCAGGTGTCCGACTTTGCCGACCATCTGTCAAGGCGCAGGAAAAGAGTTAACGACGGCATTATGTGCTTTGATGATTTCGTGGCATCCGCGCTCTGCGAAACGCATATAAATAACCAGTATAATAGTGATATTAAAAATATGACATACATCAAGCGTATAAACGAGTTTATAAATGAAAGCAATATGCCGAAGATGAACGGCATAGATGCCAACACCCAAGCGTACTTCAATAGGCATAACGATATTGTCAAGGGCGTGTTCAGGATGACTGGCATTATAACAAATTATGCCAAATACGGAAATTCAACGCCCGTAACCAACGCCAAGTTCAATTATCTGGCATTGGTGTATTCCAGTGAACTTTACTGGATATATCCCATCGGTACTAATGGCTTGGTTCGTGATGAGGATGATAATGTCATTTATATCCACATCGATGATTTTTGCGAACTGGTTGTGTCCGAAAAGATAGTTATAAGGACGAAACCGAGCAAACGCAAACTCGCCGAACTCATTGATTACTATTTTAGCATACAAAAGAAAGAATGGTATATAAACAAAATAAAGGATACGGATATATTGGATTATTTGAATCCGTCACCAGCAGCCGATACTTACACGACCAACGGAAGAATAAAAATCTCAACATACATTTTGGATTTACTTCTACCGTCACAAAAAATATCCACCGAAGGACAAACAAAGCAAAGTATGCTAAACACCGTACCAATAAGTTGCAGCAGTTATAGTAAAATAAATGCGTTAGGAAATTATTTAGGTTTGGGCGAAATAAAAAACAGAGATTTTATTGGTTTTGGTAACGATGGATATAACTTTGTAGGGTATTGCGGTGTAAGAATAAGTAAAATCAATTCCAAATGGGTTGTAGTAAAAACAGACCATGCAGAATATGGCACTGCCATACAAAACAAAGTATATGATATTTTATCAAAGGCTCTCGAGTTTAACATATCAAACATAAACGATTTGTACATAACAAACCACAAGGATGCCCAAAGTTCAAAATGCTGGAGAAATGAATATCTTGAAACTGCTATAAAATACCTTAAATCCCTAATAGACATAGAAGTAAAAGATGACCATAGTTTTTATAACGGAACCACATGCTACAAACTTATATTTAATGCAAAGGACGAAAAGGTTTACCGTAAATGGTTGGAAGTGTTTAACTTCAATTCAATGAATTTTAAAACCGAAAAGCAAGGCAATCAGATAAGCGTCATTATAAGATATAGGGATTTTAAATAAACGGCAACATATATTATAATAACATTAAATATGATACATATTAAACGATTAAACGAATTTTTGAACAACGGAAATGCGCAACAAATGAGAGATGATAAGTGGCTTAATCATTATTATCATATTGATGAATTTATAATGAAAAATCCACTTATGCATTTTTCTGATATACGCATAATACATTATCCGAAATGGAATTTTATGTTAGAAGACGTGTATAATGAAGATGTCAATGAGTGGGTGCGGCGTCTTAAGGAGAATAAGGCTATAAGTTACATCAAAGTCAGAAAAATGGGTGTGCATCATTCAAACATATACTTTAAATATGATGCAAGTAAAGATAGGGAAAGGTCGGCTTCAATAAGTGAAAGCGCGGGAAGTAATTTCATAGGCGAAGGATATGTACAGCGGATGGACGATGCTGCATGGCTCACGCATTATTATCATCTGGGTGAGTTTACTCCAGAGGACAATTCCCGTATTTCCGTTTCCGAAGTGGACTTACCGAACCAGAACTTCGGTATGTACGGGGTGGCGAAGAATGACGTTGCTTCGTGGGTGCAGCGTATTAAGGCGAATAATGCCATAAGTCATGTTACCGTTAAAAGCGGAGGTGATAACTATCCAATCATATTCTTCAAATATACGGCGGCAAAGGATGCAGCAAGGAATGATGAAATAAGCGATGAAGCTGCACATGAAAAGCAGCTCCAGCGTGATGCGGCGGTTGCCAATACATCGGTTTACACGCTCACAAGGGACGATATTATCAAGATGCAGAATTATATGTCGTGGGGCTGGTCATTAAATCGTATCATAAATACATGTCCGAAGAATCCCGAAAGGCTTGTCGGAGAATGGCTTGCCGCCGTTAAGCTCGGATGGGACGCGGTTGACCAGTCGCTTGCCCTTATAATTAAGAAGCGCGGCTTACTTACGGACTCCGAGATAATTGCATACAGGAATAAGACTATTAAAAATCGTTTCGTCAATGTGCCATAATAGGAAAATAATAAACTGGAGCGGCTACGAGTGGATAACCGAAGAACGCTGGGGCAATATGCATCCCGACAAGGCGTACTGCTGGTATGACTCGTGCTGCGTTGCCGTCTGTGACGATAATACGCTGCAACTGTGGGTTGATTATCATCCGAACGATATAGTTGTGGACGGAGTGGAATATTGCCCCAAATACGGCACGGGATTGCTTTCTTCAACGCAGAATAATCCTGAATTCAAGTACGGACGATACACATGGGAAGCGAAGTTCCCGAAGGGAAAGAATCTCTGGCCTGCGCTATGGATGTGGGCGTGGCAGTCCTGGCCTCCTGAAATAGATGTCGTGGAGGCGTGGACGAATTCGTGCGGAGGTTATCTCGGATGTTTCTCCCGTGATGCTCTTCTGTATTGGGATTTGACCACTAATCTGCACGACCCGAATGCCGAGCATAATATGGCGGAGCACTGGAGCCTTTGCAGGAACCTTAAGAACCCGGCTGATAATTTCATGGAGTATGCACTTGAATGGACTCCAGAAAGCCTGAAGTTCATTTATGGTGGTAAATGTGTAAGGATTATTGATGATACGGAGCTTATGAAGTATCTTAACGGACATACGGAAGGGGGGATGAACATAATAATGAATAATCATCCAACGAAGAAATATGCATCACTTTCTCCATCCGAGCCGCTGCTTGTAAGGTCGTTCAGATATGAGAAATGATTTTTTTGAAAATATATAAATATCATAGAATATATTTTAATTAAGGATTATGAGAAAAGTTATAGTTGAAGCGTGGAATAAAGATAAAGGTGTTCATTCGTACTCTGAAGGCGTTGTAGCCGAGAGTGAAAGCATCATTGAATATGCCGGTAAAAAATTGAAAGGTTATATGGTTAATTCCAGCGAAGCTTGGTATGAAGATAAGGATGGTAAGCATACTTTTCCAAATCCGGCGGGATTTATTGCAGGAAGTAATGATTCGACGAATGCGGAAGACTACTACTATACTGAGGATAAGTCCAAAGAACCTGTTGGATGGATTAAATTGACAGATAAATTTGTCAGATATGAAATCAGCAATTACGAAACATCCAATGCTGCTGAAAGCTTTGCCGAATCAAGCAGACGCGTAGTTGAAGCCGGTACCGCCATTTATGATGCTATGGCAAGCGGCAAGAATGTTATGGAACCAACCATTCGTTACGCTGTTACAGACCAGTGGGATTACTCAAGCGTTATTCTTGAACTCTAATGAGCATGCACGCGAAAAAGTAAAAAGCCCGATGTAAGTCGGGCTTTTAATTATTAACGCCATTTGCATTTATTTCAATATATTCGGATAAGAAGATGTAATAATTTTTTAATGGAGATGGAAGAAGGTAAGTATATGGCAGGTGTTAACCTGCTTGACGAGCTTATGAAGAAGATAGGTGCGGACAGACGTTTTCTTGAAGCGGTTGCCGATAAGATAAACTTTGCAAAGATATGGTACATTAAATCGGATGCCGAAGAGTGCAAGGAGTTTTCTCTGCATCCCGAACATACACGGGATGAAGCGATGGATTTCGTATGCTCCCTTGACTTTGAGTACAATTGCGGAAGCGATATTCAGGAAGTGTACGGAACGATTACATTCAAGGACGGAAGCTGGCTCGAACGATGCCAGTACTGCGGATGGGAAGGATGGGAGCTTAAGTGCTTCCCTACTTGGGAAAGCCTGCAATGCATGGAGTGGATGCACGTCTTCGGCACGGATAAAGCGTAAAATCAATTCTTATAAATATGTGTATAAGTAATATTATTGGTTATGCATATCAAAAGGATAAACGAAATGAATAATAGCCGTGTTAACACTGAAATTATAAACGCCTACAAGAATATGAACAAGGCTTCGCTCGGTATGACCAAATGCGTAAAGGATGCCGTTGCAGCGGGTGCGCATCTTAACGATGAGATACTGATGGATTATGCGCCTGACTTCAGTGACGAAGTTGGAACATACTGCATAAATGCAATAGATGTTGTGGACGGCGAAATTATATGTAGGACAAAGGAAGGCGTGGATATCCTATTTGATGAGCTTGATTTCTATAACAAGGAGGTCATATACAGGGCAATTGTCGTGTAATCATTGTTTGTTATATTTATATTCTGAAGGTCGCATTCATTCAATGTATGCGACCTTTTTAATAACTTCCGATAATTTTTCAATATATTGTAAGTGTAAATAAGATAAAAAACTATGGAGAAAATTGCATTGATAGTGACATCGCTTGGGGAGATAGTAAAGCCCGAAAGCGTAGTGCGCGATAACAGCAATCCGAAGATTGCCGTATTGAGCGTAGCGTACCGCAAGGTCGGTTCACGCAAGGTGGTGCGCCATTACTTTTATGAACGCAACAACGGAGCGTATTACGTTGCGACCAATAGGGACAGAACGCATGATAAGCTCTACTTCATCGGGGAGCATTGCGAAAATATGACCGACCTTTACGGGCAATATGTGGCGGTACAGGTTGTTGCGCGTACGGTTGCGGATAGAGCGGATGAAAGGGAGCGCAAGATGCTTGAAGACGCTGGTGCGAGATTTAGAAAATACAAGGGCGAAAAGACGGAAGCCGAAGATGCAACCTACCGTCTGACCAATTCGCTGTTCGGCGGCGGAAACCTGTTATGCGAGGGGGTAAAGATATGAAAACGAAGAAGGATTTTGAGAATGAATTGGACGCTTCGGGATACAAATTATTCCGTATAACCGATGGCGGTTCCAAAAGTGGGTATTGCCTTTATGATAAGGAAAGCACGAAGTATGTGGCGACCATTAATATTCATAACTGCGCGATATCATTCAATGGCAAGGACTATACCGAAACGGATGCCTTGCTCTCCGATATAAAGGAATATAATGACGGACTCTACTTCGATGCGGATACATACTGCCCGAATTATAATCCGTCGTATGTCCGTGAGATGAGGCTCGGCTCGGTCTTAAAGAAGTGTGGTTTCGTGAACGACAAACTTGGCGGTTATCCAAGTCCTGATGATTTTATCAATGAAGGTGTGCTTGGGGCAATGTTCGGCAAAATACTCTGTCGCCAGACTCTTTCCGTTGGCGAACTTTCGTATGTTTCGCTTTATGACGATAATATGGACGATAAGACCGCAGCCGAATCCGTAAGGAGCATTATTGCTGCAATGTACGCTGCGAATGTGGCAAAACTTGTCGGTCATTTGAACGATATGGGAAGCATAGGCAAGATAGACGATATAGAAGTGAAGACCATAAATCCCGATACTTACCAGATAACCACATCAAGCGGCAAGGAAGGTATAATTAGGCTTCTTGAGGACACACTCAAGAAGCTCAAGGCGGATACCTGCGCCAAGCCAAATGAGGTTGAAAATAATTTAAGCGAATAAAAAACAACAAGGAATATGTTAGTTGACTTGACAGTAAATCCAGAGGAGATAAAGTCCATCCGCGAAATGTATGAGAAGTACGGTGACACCATACCGCCGGAGAAGTTCTACCCGTTCATCAGTGATAATGATGAAGTAAGGGCTTTCTGCCATCCCCATAAGGGTTGTTATATAGCATGTGAGGACAATTTCTCTCCGAGTGCGAATACTTTTGTTGAGACCATAGGCAAGGACATAATAGATATGGGCTACCTTACCCACGAAGAAAATCCGTCTATAATTGAGGACGAGAACGGGGAGTGGATACCCAACCCGAAGCACTTTGAGCAGTGGGGCGTGTGCGATAATGTCCAGCAGGTTCTCGATAAGTGGGGTGATATGCTTGAAAGTGATGAGCATAAGTACTACATCTGGTTTGCACCCGTATTTCAGGATAAGGACAATGCATGGAAGGATGATGGATGGCGTTGGCACAAGTGGGGCGAGTACATCGGCACTCTCGAACCGAGATGCGAGTACCTCGACGACGAGGACTTCCCGGAAGATTGGCAGGGCTATGTGCTGTGCTACCACATATTCAGAATTGATTAGGGATAAATATTAACAGAATAAATCGTATTATTATGGCACATATTAAGAGAATTGACGAGATGGTGGGTGCCGGCATACCGACACCGAAACCGAAGCCGCAATGGAAACCCGATGAGTATATTACTTGGGAAGAGTATCAGTACTTCTGCAACCACAGCGCGGATTTCTTCGATAGGAATTGGGAGAAGGCGAAACGCAACAACGTGCCTGACGAATGGTGCTGTTCGTGCTGTCATGCCGAAATATCAAAGGAGCGTGCGAACTACCAATACATGAAATACAAGGATGTTAATGGAAGCACGGCATGGTTCTACAACGACAGCGTTGACGGGGAGACCGTAAGGGTCGGCAATTCGTGCTTCAAGTATTTACAGGCTGCACATAAGCAGAAATACGGATATTAGGTTATGGAAACAATAAAATATGTAATAGTGCGCGATGACGGCTTCTTCTACTGGAAGAACAAGAGCACGTCATCATCATACGGCTACGAGAAGGAATTCTCCAAAGCCTATCTGTTCGATACGGAGGCTGGCGCGAAGAAGAGATTGTTCACGGCACAACCGCAGGCTGCGGAAGTCCGCAAGGTAAGGGTGCTGCTTGATGTTTAACTGAAATGCAATAAGTGATGATACGGAATGTAGTAATAAGAGATAACACGAGGCTACCATACCAGTACGCGAAGGATTTGCCGTCATTCGTTAATGGCAAGGAATATAAGTTCAAGGACGGGGTGAATGTGATTGTCGGGGAGAATGGCTGCGGCAAGTCAACCATGCTCAAGACGCTGAAGGCATACCTTATGGTCGCCCACGACGAGTGCGGTGCGAAGGACGGCGAGTTCTCAAGGACGGTTGACAGGCTTCGGTCAAAATGGCAGACGCTTGATACGGAGGACATACTTCTTGACGGTGTTGATGTCTATGCGGACTACCGCAGGAATGTGTTTGCCTTCACGCCCCGTTCCGAGAGGACGGAAGAATATACATTCTCGTCCTTCAGGCGTTTCGGGGACACGATAAACCTTATGCACGCTTCGAGCGGGGAGCAGACGGCATCGGCTCTCGCTTCGCTTTTCGACCTTATGTTCTCGAAGGATGCAAACCTGAAGTTTGACTACGAGAACGAAATCAAGAATGAGGACTACCAGAAGTATGTGGCGGAGCACCGGGTGAAGTGCGAGCCGTCTTGGACTGTGCTTATGGATGAGCCGGATAGTTCTATGGACATAGGCAATGCCGAGCAGGTTTATGGCATATTGTCACAGAGGAAGGAGAACACCCAGATAATAGCGGTTGTTCACAATCCTCTGCTCATATATAAGCTGTCAACGCTTGAAGATATAAACATAATAGAGATGAGCGATGGCTATGTGAAGAAGGTTCGCTCTATGGTTAATAAGTTCTTATCAAGATAGGATTATGGACAAGGAGAATAAAGAATACGGCTTCATAAACATTTATGTTGACCCAGACAAGCCCTTGTATGATGACTTCACGGAACTCAACATGATGTTTGATGACTTCGAGAATATTGGCAAGGCACTCGCAGATGTTGCAGATGGCTGGCGCGGTAAGATTGATACCCTTCCCGAATGCACAAGGAACGATGTGCTGAAGTTCATTTCGAGATACGATTCCTTCCTTATGTGCGTGGATAATGAACGCAGAAGGCTATGCAATCTTCTTATATTATGCAGCATTGATGATAACTGGAAGAGAAGGTATAGGAAAGATGATTAAAATAATGCGGTTCATGAAAAAATAATATTATAATTTCAATATATTGTTATTTGGAAAGGAAAACAAAATGATTTCATTTTTTCATTTTTTCATAGATTGGTTTATTTTTTGGTAAAGAAGCGGGAGAACCCCAATCCCCCGCTTCTTTTTTAGTTATGAATTTTTACGGAGGAAATATATATGAAAATCATTGTATGTGATATTATGGCGAATACATGCGAAGGCATTGTAGTAAGGCATCCGAATATTGAAGCCGCTGATACGGATAAGGCTGTGAATGCAGCGAAGGAATATGTCAATAGGAACATATTGGGATGCTCATTCGCATCGTTCGCAATTAAGGACGAAAATAACGATTGGTGCGTTGTCGGGTACAATCCGGCAAAGGACGAAGTGCAGATACTTAAACCCGTTGCAGATTAGGAGAGATGAAGACTTTTGGAGATGTCCGTATAGGTGATACGGTCTATACGATAGATGCGAAAAGCGGGAGGCTCAAGCCCAATGTCGTATCGGATATAATAAGGGATGCTGACGGCATCCGTTTCAGTTTGAAAACCATGTCGGTAAATCCGCGGTGCAGCACGGTTCTTATAGCCGAGTCCGCAGTAAATGAAAGCGTATCCAATTCGCTTGTAAGCGACGTTGGCGGCTGCGTGAAGATGATGACGGATTTTGTGCGCAATGTAAAAAGGGAATGCGAGGCGAAGCTCCGCATGTGCAATGTTACGCTCTCCGACTGCATGAAGCTCATGGGCTGTTCGCGCGGCGGCAGGAAGGGCGGCAAGTGTGGCAAGCGCATAAGGCTCTGTGATACCGAAGGGAAGCTTCATTGCTTTAAGACGCATAAGGATGCAATGACGGCAATGGGATGCAGGTCAAGCGCATCCTTCGGCAAACTATTAAGCGGAAAAATGCCTGAGTACAACGGATGGACTTTGGCTGAATATGATAAATTATTTTAGTAGGATATATGGAACATATAATTAGTAATTTGCCATATAAGGTGGCGGACATGTCCCTTGCAGAATGGGGACGCAAGGAAATAGAGATGGCGGAGAAGGAAATGCCCGGATTGATGAGCATACGCCGTAAATACGCAGCCGAAAAGCCGCTGAAGGGTGCAAGAATCTCCGGCTCGCTGCACATGACAATCCAGACGGCAGTCCTTATTGAGACGCTTGTTGAACTTGGCGCGGATGTACGCTGGGCAAGCTGCAATATTTTCTCAACGCAAGACCATGCGGCTGCTGCGATAGCGAAGGCTGGCGTTCCCGTTTTCGCATGGAAGGGCGAAACGCTTGAAGAATACTGGTGGTGTACATTGCAGGCTCTTTCGTTTCCGAACGGAGAAAGTCCGAATCTGATAGTTGATGATGGTGGTGATGCTACTCTGCTTATCCATAAGGGCTATGCTGCGGAGAACGATGTATCGGTGCTTGATGCCGAGCCTTATTGTCACGAGGAGAAAGTCATTCATGATACTCTGAAGGCTGTACTTGCCGCCGATAATCAGAAGTGGCATCGTACGATAGCGGGGCTTAAGGGTGTTTCGGAAGAGACGACCACGGGCGTACATCGCCTTTACCGGATGATGAATAGGGGTGAGCTTCTTATTCCTGCAATCAATGTAAACGACTCCGTGACGAAGTCGAAGTTCGATAATCTTTACGGCTGCCGTGAATCCCTTGCTGACGGCATTAAGCGTGCAACGGATGTGATGATAGCGGGCAAAACGGTCGTGGTGCTTGGCTACGGCGATGTAGGAAAGGGCTGTGCGCGCTCAATGCATAGTTATGGGGCAAGGGTGCTTGTAACGGAGATAGACCCTATATGCGCCCTTCAAGCCGCTATGGAAGGCTACGAGGTCACCACTATGGAAGAAGCACTGAAGGAAGGTAACATTTTCGTTACGACAACGGGCAACTGCGATGTAATAACGCTTGAACACATGAAGCAGATGAAAGACCAGGCGATAGTATGCAATATCGGTCATTTCGATAATGAAATACAGGTTGACCGACTTGAAGCATGCGAAGGGGTTGTGAAGACCAACATCAAGCCGCAGGTTGACAAATACACCTTCCCTACGGGAAATTCAATCTTCCTGCTTGCCGAAGGTCGCCTCGTAAATCTTGGCTGCGCAACGGGGCATTCATCGTTCGTAATGAGCAATTCGTTCACGAATCAGACTCTTGCGCAGATAAGCCTTTGGAAGAATCACTACGATGTCGGGGTATATCGCCTGCCGAGACAACTTGACGAGGAAGTTGCGCGGCTTCATCTTGAGCAGCTCGGAGTCAAGCTTACGCGGCTTACGCAGAAGCAGGCTGATTACATAGGCGTTTCCATCTGCGGACCCTACAAGGCTGAACATTACAGGTATTAAAATGATTGCGATATGGATTTGAAAGACGGAGTATTCGTAACATCGGTTCTGTGCAAATATACAGGGCTGTATGAGGTCGGAGTAAGAATGTATGGGCGCATGGAGTATCATCATGTGGAATTGGATATCGTTAATTCAAGATGTTTCATGGATGGGCTTTACAAACGCTTTAATGTGGTATTCGTGGATAATTATGACGATGCCGTGCGTATGTTCACGGAAGCCAATTATACATGTGGAGTAACGATAGATATGGAATATTTATCCAATTAGTGATAAAAGCCCTTATAATTTCAATATATTGCTTATAGGAATAAATTAAAATAAACGAAATGGAAAAACCAACATTTAGGATTGTAGCGAAGAGCAAGGAAGGTGCTACGGTTATCTCGCACGGACAGAAGGTCGTGATACCGTGGGACGAGTTCAACAGGCTTTACATTATGGCGGAGGATAAGGTGCATTGCACCCTGACGGATGAAGAGTTCGAGAAGTGGAAGAAGGCGGACGACATACTCTCGGCAATAGTCGTGGAGATGTTCGCGAGCAACGGAAATGACCCGGCGTTGAAACTATCGGCACTCTCGAAGTTACCAACACTCGTGTCGAAACTTGCGGAGACAATGGGCATGTCGGAAGGTGAAGCACTTGAACTTGCCAGCACCAGATACCAGTCGGCAAAGAATGTGTTCAGTGGAAATACAAACCGTTCATACAGGTCGGGCGTAAGACCTTCGGGCGACAGGAAGCAAAAGCCGAGGTCGGAGAGCGTATCTTCGCACAGCGGGGAGTGTCTTGGTGATAATCCCCTGCTCCAGCAACTGAAGAAGCAGATGCAGTCTGATGAAAAGACGGGAAAGCCTGAAACGAAGTAATAACCTAAAAACACTATAATTATGAAAATCATAAGACCAAGCGTGGTCATTGAAAGTAATGTTGACGGCGACTACATATTGAGCCAGATTGAGAAGGCTGGTCGCACGGCATACAAGAGCGAGAACAAGATTACGGGCGACTCGGCTCGCGGTTTCGTCGATATGATACGCAAGCGCGGACACTTATCTGTGTTGGAACACCAGAGCGTTACCGTGCGTGTAATCTGCGACAGGGGCGTAACGCATGAGATAGTGCGTCACCGCCTTGCTGCATATACGCAGGAGTCCACCCGATACTGCAACTATTCGAAGGGAAAGTTCGGCGGCGAGATAACGGTGATAGACCCTATCTTCTTCTCCCACGACAGCGAGAAGTACAAGGTGTGGAAGGACACGATAGCCAAGATAGAGGAAGCGTACAACAAGTTAATTGAACTTGGTGCTACCCCGCAGGAGGCAAGAAGCGTGCTGCCGAATTCACTTAAGACGGAAATCGTCATGACGATGAACCTGCGTGAATGGAGACATTTCTTTACGCTCCGCACATCCGTTGCTGCTCATCCGCAAATGCGTGAAATAGCGGTTCCGCTGCTCGAAGAGTTCAAGAATCGCATACCTGTTGTTTTCGATGATATTGAAGTCGCATAGGCAATGGAAGTAATAAATGGACAGATATGCTACACCACCGAAGAAGTCATGGAAATGACTCATCGGCACATAGCGGATGAATCGGAAAGGCGCAAATGGTATTTGAGCCTTCCCGAAGATTCCGATGAACGCATGCTTATGAAGGAGCGCGATGAAGCACTGAATGAGTATTTCCGAATACAGGGAATTACTTCGGAAGCCGTGCTTCTGTACGAATGCGACATAATGGAGTTCAGTCTTTCGGAAGAAGAGAAGAAGGAGCTTGAACGATATACGGATGCGAAGAATAAGTATGATGAGCTGAACGAAAGGTACATGGAAGTCCATAGGAATGCTACAAAAAAAAATGAATTGATATGAGAAAGCTTATAGAGGCATTGCAGTATCTGCTCAAATTTATGAAGACACCGGACGAGCCGTGCGTATCGTGCGAGCACGACATTATGCGCATCTGGGAAGTCGATGTGGAGTCAATGACGCTCGATGATGTGAAAAAACTCGACGCTTTCGGCTTCATGGTCGGAGATGCGGAATTTGATGACTATAAAATTGACGACGGTAAAATTTGCGATGAAGATGGTAATCCGATTGAGTTGTACGGGTGGGATGGAGACATATCGGCTGCCGAAGAGCAGTGGAATAGGATTAGGGAGAGCTTATCTTCATGTGTATCAAGTTACAAATACGGAAGCTGCTAATGGAAGGTAATGCATTGAATGTATCAATAATCTGCGCCGGCGAGAAGGAGCGCGAGCTTGCAGTCCTTATGATTGAAACGGGCTTGATTAATGCAAGCGATATCATGAAGGAAGCCATGCGGAATATGGGAATAGACCATCTGCATACGACAAGTTATGTAGGCATTGCTCCGACATCGGAGAATCCTGATGAAACGGATATGCTTCGCGATGAGGCTATGCGGCTTGCCGTTGAAGCCGATAATCTTTACGATAGGGAAGAATGCAGAACGGAGAATGCATACAGCCCAGCCGTAAGCCTGGCTCGTGAGCGCGAAGGCTACATACTCGGCTTTCTGCGCGGAGTCAGCTGGGAATGGAATCAGTTAATGGACAAGAATAAAAATACGGAAAATGAATAAGGAAACTGAAAATCAGATTGTTGTCGCAGTGGATAAGGACACTTGGGAAGACGAATGGGAAAGGCAGTATGTAATAGGCTCGGCACTGAAGGGCGCACGGGTAATGGAGAAGCTGCTTCTGGAAAGGGCTTCGAAATGGCTGAAGGAGAACTACAGCAAGTATTGTGCGTACAATGTCAGCCATTGCGGATTGGAGTTCAAGGAGAATGAACTCGTAAAGGATTTCTTGGATGCCATTGAAGGCAACGAGAAGCCGAAGTGTGACTTTGTGTTCATAGATGCCGCGAAGGAGCAGCCGAAGCACGGGCAGAGATGCATCTGCTACGATAAGTATCTGCGTGCGTATGCGTGCTACATTTACGACCATGAGCATTGCACATGGCGTGACCAAAGCAATACGCAGAGCGTGTGCCGTTACGATGAGTACCGCGTAACCGAGTGGACTCAGGCGAACTGATATAAGCGTATTATAAGGAATGGATAATAAGGATATCGCCAACGAAATCGCACAGAAGTATGCACGCGTAGGCGTTGATGTGACGAACGGCAAGCCTACCCGCAATATGCTCTATCATTGTGCATTGGAAATGGCTGAACGCAAGGATACGGAGTTCTCCGCAAGGGTGCTGAAGGCACTCGGCTGCGATACTTGCGCTTTGCGTGAATGCGAGGAATGCTCCTTCGGGCGTGTGCGTGAATTGCTGCATGATAATGTGAATGAAAAAAAATAATTAGTTATGGAGAAAGAAAGACAGACAAATCCGTTCATGCTGAAGGATGAAATGGATAAGGGGAAAGTGGCTGAAGTGCTTGCGAAGAATGGTCTTGATGATGTATCTCCCGAAATAAGGAAGAAGGTTCTTTCGGCATGCAATGATGTTCTTAAGTGGAAGGACGAGCAGGTGCAAGGCTTCCTGTTCGCGGAGACAATATACACCGCGCCGCAGGGGATGCTCGAAGGGCTTACAGTCCTGAACGATGATATCAGTATGCGCTGGCTCAACTACCAGATAGGCGTTATTAAGAAATACGACGATTGCAGCGAACGCATAAAGGCTGTAAGGCGTGCAAATGCAATAATGGATTAGTTATGGAAACAATATCGAACGAACAGCTTGCAAGAAGCATATCCAAGATATGCAACCCGTGCAAGCCCGATTACAGCGGCACGGGTAAGAACGACTGCCTCTACTGCACGCGCAATATAGCATACGCGGCATCATTATCGGCAGCCGAGAAGAAGGACTTGGAGATGCTTGAGTTCCTGTATTCGCTTCTTTTTCAGTCATCCACCCATCGCATGGGAAGCATGATAGAAGAGAAGGTCAACGAGATAAGGGAGCGTATCGGAGTGAAGCCTGAAGCGGACACGATGCTCTGCGACCCGCCTTGCGAAGTCCTTAATGGCGGGGACGAGCATGCGCATGCTGAAAAATAATTATTCGGATGGAAGAATACTTGCTGCATAATGCCGACTGCCTTGAAGCGATGAAGTCCGTACCGGACGGGAGCGTGGACATGATACTCTGCGACCCGCCTTACGAAGTTCTCAATAGGGGGAACGAGCATGCGCAGTGGGATAATATTATTCCATTCGAGCCTTTGTGGGAGCAGTACGGAAGGATAATAAAGCCCGACGGGGCTATCGTTTTATTCGGACAGGGAATGTTCACGGCAAGGCTTATGCTTTCCAATCAGGATATGTGGCGGTATAATCTTATATGGGACAAGAAGCGCGGCGGCGGTTTTCTTAATGCGAGCCGCATGCCTCTCCGCTACCACGAGGATATTATTGTTTTCTACAAGTCCATGCCTACATATAATCCGCAGATGGAAGAGCCGGATGGACGCGGAGCGAATCATTCGCGCGGCTATGGAATCCATAAGGCTACCAATAGATGCTATGGGAAGATGTCGGGAACGGACTTGCAGCAGAAGCAGAACGAGATGAAGTATCCGAGAAGCATAATAGCGATACCGAAGGAGCATGACGGCAATCAGGTTCATCCTACGCAGAAGCCCGTTGCGCTTATGGAATATCTTATCCGTACATATACCAACGAAGGTGATACTATTCTTGATAATTGCATGGGCAGCGGAACAACAGGAGTGGCATGCGCCAACACAGGCAGACGCTTCATAGGCATGGAGCTTGATAAATATTATTACGATATTGCGAAGAGAAGGATAAGCGATGCGTATCTCTCCAATAGGAATAAGCTTTTCTGATATGGCTGAATGCAAATTGTATAACGGAGATTGCCTTGAGATAATGAAGGATATTCCCGATGGGAGCGTGGATATGATATTATGCGATTTGCCATACGGCACTACGGCATGCACATGGGATACCGTCATTCCGTTCGATAGGCTGTGGGCGGAGTACCGAAGGGTCACGAAGGAGAATGCCGCGATACTTCTTTTCGGAAGCGAGCCGTTCTCATCATATATGCGGATATCCAATATTGCGATGTTCCGGTATGACTGGATATGGCACAAGTCTTCGAGCGGAGGCTCGTTTATCCACGCGAAGAAGATGCCGATGAAGTTTCATGAAATCATAAGCGTATTCTATGCGAAGCAGCCTACATACAATCCGCAGTTCCAGGAATATTCGGAATCCGTGAAGAAGAGATTTAAGGAAGGCGGTATAGTGAATAAGAGCAATTACAATAACCCTAATGAAATACAGGGCATAGTCTCTAATGTAAACGGAATGATATCTTACGAGCGCGGCAAGTACCCCGAAAGCGTGCAGTTCTTCAGTTCCGTTCCGAACTGCAACGGCAATAAGCTTCATCCTACGCAGAAGCCCGTTGAGCTGCTTGAATACATGATACGGACATATTCCAATGAAGGCGAGACTATTCTCGACAATACTATGGGGTCGGGTTCCACGGGTGTGGCATGCGCCAATACGGGTCGGAATTTCATAGGCATGGAGCTTGATGGGAAGTACTTTTCAATTGCGGATAAAAGAATAAGGGAAGCGTACAAGCAGTATAACGGCAGGCTCTTTTAGGACATATATGGCGGCTTCATGAAAAATGCCATATAATTTCAATATATTAAGCATGGTAATGGAAAAGTTATGGCTAATACCGGACAGCATATTACAATAACGGAAACAAACGCATACTGCTGGTATGCGTGCAATGACGGCTTCATTCTGCTGTGGGAGTTTCCGATTCAGTTAAGCAATAGCACAATAACATTTAATACGGAGGCATGAAATATGAGATTGAGAACCAAATGCTCGGCAAGGCTTATTCAGCACGATGATGGAAGCACGGAAATAGTGTACTACTATACTCCGCAGATATTCCGCTTCCCGTTCTGGATGGACATACTTGTAAAGATACGGAGGCTGTATAATGACGGCTCGGAATGGGTGTTCCGTGAGGAATGGCATTCGGAGTCAACCGATAGATTCCAGTCGCTGGAGCAGGCGGAGCATATAGTGAAGAAGTACGGCGAGTATCTTAAGAGTTGTTAAAATTATGTTAAAGATTTTGCGGTTAAGAATTAAGCATGTATATTCGCAGTGCAAACAATTAAAAAAACAAAACAATGAGTGCAATAGTAAACAGGTCGTACATGATATACTTCCGCGACGGAAGGTACATGGTATGCGATGAATCCTTCGGTATATACATAAGGGAAGACGAGATAGTCAAGCGCGGAATAGCGGGCTGCCTTGATGCCGAAATCGAAGCGGGCTACATGCAGATTAAACTGATGGAACGGAATAATTAATAACAAACGATAAAAAAGCAAAACTATGGAAAGTACAGATGTTAGATTTATTTTAGGTGACAACATTGGCGTATTGCTTCATAATATGTCACAGGAACACATTTACGCATATCAGCCGGAAAAGGCGGTATCGCTTTGGAAGGAAAGTTTTAATTGCAGCGAGGAGCTCGCGAAGGGGCTTGTGTTCGGCAAGTACATTTGCGACAAAAATCCGGAAAATGAAGGCAATGTTGTTGTATGCAAGAGGGAGAACATGGACAAGGAACGCCTTTCGGAGTACAGGCTGTTCGACCCGGAGCTCTTCGTAAGCAAGGTCATTCGTGACTTCCGCTTCAAGTCCGGATTCGGCAGATTTGATTTCGACTACTTCGAAGACGATTACAACGATGCTTACGAGAACGCACGAAACGCCATTGAGTTTGATAGGGAATGCTCAATCACGCTTCCGCTTACGGATGACTACGATGGGCTTGTAAGCAGCTTCAGTGCGGATGCCATGTCATCCGTAAGGCAGGTTGTGAACTTCTGCCTTAAGCACAATAGGGACTTTTATGATTTTGAAATAGACTTCCCGATGGAGCGTAAGCGTGTAGCCAATGCGCTGCTCTTCATCCGCCGTTGCCGTGAGCTTCTTGAAAAGAAGGATGCAATAATGGAAACATTGAATTTCGTGCATGATAACTGCCCGATGGAGAGGGATACTTACGTCAAGTATTCACAGCTGATATGGCGGCTTGAGAATAATGTTTACGGCAACATGGAAGAGAGGCTTGCAACGCTCCAGTCGTACCTTGATGCCGTAATGCCGATGCAGCCGAAGACTGCGGAGAGCCTGATGCCGAAGACGGAGACATGCGACCCCGTTGATGCATATCTTGAGAGCCAGCGCAAGATAGACGATGCGCTGTCGGACTTCAAGCCGTGCCGCATAACGGATAAGTACGATGCGGGCTTCATTGCACCCGATGGAACATTCTATGGGCTTAACGGGCAGGTTTCCAATTTGCTGCATTTACAGCTCGCTGACGCTATCATTGAGCATAATGGCATAGTTGTTCCAAACGACTTCGAATACGGCAAGGATTACTATTTATTGGGCGAACTGGGGTATGTGAAGACATGCGGTAATCATATAATGCACGAAGGGTACTCGCATCTCGGCGGAAGTAAGGATGTACCGCTGACTCCTGCGCAGAAGAAGGCTATATGCGAGTACGGCAATGCGCATTACGATGGGAAGCTCATATTCGGTCTTGACAAGAAGCGTTGCACGGTGGAGCGTTTCATGGGAATGGAAGATGATGCCCATCTTGCCGAGCTCTTCGGCTTTTAGGAATATGCATATATCTTCATTATAAGCACGAAACGGGTGTCCGCATGACGAACGCCCTGCTGGAAGGCGTGGTGGAGATACCCCACGGGGTGTTTTTAATCGCACAGCAGGCGTTTATGAACCGCCACGAGATAACGGAGGTCATAATACCCGACACGGTTGAGAAGATAGATATCGGTGCATTTATGTATTGCGCCAACCTTCGGAAAGTGACAATACCGAACTCGGTGAAATGTATAGAGCGCAACGCATTTTACGGCACTGCGCTTGAAAGCGTGGTATTGCCGGACAGCATAGAGTGCATCGGGGAAAATGCGTTCGGCTACTGTGAGAAACTCAAGGATGTCAAGTTCACCAGAGGGACGGACAAGATACCAACAAACTGCTTCTACAAATGCTCATCGCTTGAGCATATCGACATACCAGATACGGTCAAGTACATAGGCGTAAGTGCATTTGGTCGGTGCTATTCGCTAAACAATGTAGTCATACCAGAATCCGTCGAGACCATTCAGGGCGGTGCTTTCGAGTTCTGCGAGAACCTGAACAGCATATCAATTACGGACAAGACGACATACATAGGGATTTGCGCATTCGCCAAGCACGAGAGGAAAGAGTCGATTGAAGTCCCGTCAGAACCCGTAAGGGCATACAAGGCGTTTGAGCGAAAGGACGGCAGGCTCGTGTGCCGAAACTTCACATACTGGGAGGACGGGGTGTTTGAAACCGAATATGCCGAGATGTGCTACAAGGGTTTCCACGCCTGCACAGACCCGCTCGATGTGTTCTCGTACTACAGCGGGGTTATCGGCGATACCGTAGAAGTCCACGAGGTACTGCTCGAAGGCATACCCGACGACATTGACCCGCGTGATTGCGATGACAGCAAACTCGTGGGGACGAAGATAACGATAGGTCGCAAATTATCGTTAAGTGAAATGCTGGGAATACATAATGGATTAATGCAGAAATAAAACGGAGTTCTAATTAAAATTACGGATATGGGATTTTTTGATAGCATTGCTGAATGGTTTGGCTGCGCACCGAAGGTGAAAACAAAAGCAATAACACGCGATAAGAGCGTGGCGATAGTGAACGGCAGACGATATGAAATGCATGTGTCAGGCGGCAGCCTGAGCATAGTGAACGGAAATGTCTATCACAACGGGGTGCTTATCGAAGACTGCAACGGAAGAAGCGAAAAGGAGATATGTGTAATAGTTGACGGGGATGCCGAAAAGGTCAATGTTGATAACGGGAATGTCGTTGTTAACGGCAGCGCAGGAAGCATTGAGACCGATTGCGGCAATGTGGAGATTTCAGGCAGCGTATCGGGTGATGTTTACAGCGACTGCGGAAATATAAAGTGCGGGGAAGTCATGGGTAATGTCAAAACGGAATGCGGTAACGTGTCCCCATTGTTTTACCGCAGGGGGAAGTAATGAATTATGAATGCGAATAAGAGAAATATGCTGCTTTCGGACTTATGCGCACGCATACCATACGGAGTAAGGGCTGACGGCTACATAAACATAAAGGATGATTCAATAGGCACGAAGGATGTCCATCCGTTCATATCGAAGGAGCTTGTATTCGGTGTTTCGGAAGGCAAGGTAAATCTGCAAGGCACATGGGTTGATATTGAACTTGTGCGCCCGTATCTTCGTCCTATGGAAAGCATGACGGAGAAGGAGATATCCGAATATCATAAGAAGAACCAATCGGGAAGAATCGGAAGCGCACTGCTCGTTCCCGTAGAAGACCACCTGTACAGGACTTATGAATGCATTGAGTGGCTGCTGAAGCATCATTTTGATTATCGCGGTCTTATCGGCATGGGACTTGCCGAAAAAGCCGTAAAGGGAATGTATGGTCTGAAATAATCATATAATTTCAATATATTGGTGATAGTAAAGAATAATTAAAGGAAAGTAAAATGAAGAAGGATAAATTTTATCTTGGAACTATTGAATTGGGCAACGAGGTCATTGTGAGCGACCCGTGCTATTCGCTCGGCACTTGGTGTCAGGGACACCTGACGGATGTCAAGGCAGGAAAATACAACGCCTTTATGAACAAGGCTTCGGTCAAGGACTGGGGGCGCAGGGTTACTGAACTGTGGGTGTGCATCGAAGGGACTTCAAAGAAGTTCCCGAAGAAGTTGGTCGGCAACATAGACATAGGTGTTGACAGTGGTTCGGCAGGCATATTCGATGCCAAATACTACGAGAAGCACCATCCGATTGGTGGCGAGATGGACAAAAAATGGTATAAGAGACAATTCGAGCTCTGCTACATTTACGATATGGACGGCAACAAGGTAAACCCGTTGAGCGATACGGAAAGGCGCGATGGCGTTGTCCTTGACGGCAAGGGCTGTGTAAGTTTCAGCGGTTACGGCGATGGGAGCTATACGCTGTTCGTCGAATTCGATGAGGAGAAAAAGATTACATCACTCGGAATAAAATTCATTTAGTATGACAACCGACGAATACAGAATATTGAGGGCTGACCTCACGACAAGAGTCCCATACGGGTTGAGGGTTGAATATGACGGCAAGGTATGGACGATGTACGGCTTGCAGACGCACGCAATAAGGCTTGTACGATTTGACGAGAACGAGGGGGATGTGTTCGTGTCCGTCCCGTTCGATGAGGTGTTACCGTACCTCCGTCCGCTCGAAGATATGACGGAGGCGGAGAAACTGAAACTCAAGAAGCAACAAGAGAAGGACGAGAAACTTTTTACCAACGCGATAATGCGTTCAAGGAACGGGGACGACTCGCTTCGCGGAAAGGTAATACCCCACTACGCATCGGACTGGTGCGACAGGAGGCTGTTCGACCACAGGGGGCTGATAGAAATGGGGCTTGCAGTAAGAGCACCGCAAGGCTTCTATGACGATATGTTCGGGAGCAAGGAGATTAAGCCGACGCAACCAGAATGGCTCGACAAGGTTATGCCGAGCGATGATGCTATGGAATATTTGAAAGCACACCACTCGCCTTCGGAAGTAAGCGACTTTCAGGCGGCTATGAACATTGCCGTAATGAAGGCGTATGACGCTGGCAGGGAGAGCGTGAAAAACTCCAGCGGTGTTCCCTGTGCGTGTGCCACGAGCAATCCCGTTGTAAACGAACAACCGAAATTTGAGGTTGGTGATGTAATGAGAACTTTGCAAGAGGCTGATGATAATATTACAAGCGGTCTGCCCGTAGTTATACATATAGGCAAAAAATATTATCACTGCACCAACGAATTGATTGCTATTAAAAATCAAGATGACTATGAATATCCGCCAATGAACAGAGGACAGATGTCCGATGTTGACCTTGAACCAAAGTTCAAGGCTGGTGTTTGGGTGCAAATTGAAAATGGCAATACGATAAAAATTTTAGAGGTACACGAAAATACTTATAAAATACTAAATTGTTATGGATTTGAAGATGTTAGAAGCATATCTGACATAGATTGTATTTCTCACCTTTGGACTATTCAAGATGCAAAGGATGGTGATGTGCTTTTATTTGAAGGTTATTACAATTCAATAGTATTATTTCAAGGAATTGGCATAAATGGAAAAGGAAGAATAAATTATCATTGTAAATGTGACCTTGGAGATTATTCTTTTGGCGTTCAAGGTGACGTAGCCTATTTAGGCACTATTGAAAAAGATGCAGAACACTACCATCCAGCAACCAAAGAACAGCGCGACCTTTTGTTCCAGAAGATGAAAGATGCGGAGTATGAATGGGACACCGTGAAAAAGGAACTGATAAAAATTAAATAATTGTGAATATGACACAAGAAGAAAAACAACTGTTATGGAAAGACCTCTGTGCGAGGTTGCCGTATAGGGTTCGGTGCAAATGTGTAAACGGCTTGGACGGCAGTAAGACAGAGCACGGTGTCTTGAAATATATCGGAAATTGCAATGGGATTATTAGCAATTACTATGAAGATATACCAATTGATTCGGGACTTGTTAATAATATGTTTTATCCCGTTGAAAACATAAAGCCCCACCTCCGTTCAATGTCAACTATGACGGAAAGCGAGATGGAGAAACTCCGAGAACTATGCGGCGGCATTGTCTGGAAGAAGGACATACTGCACGATGAGGTGCTCGACATCTATTACAGGCACGATGCGCTCGACTGGTTGTTGAAGCATCACTTCGACACACGCAGTCTTATTGGAATGGGGCTTGCGCTTGAAGCCCCAGTGGGAATGTACGATGAAATGTCAAACATACAAAAACTATAACTTATGAATCAAGACGAAAAATTCTTATTATTCGAGGACTTGTGTATGCGCCTCCCATACGGGGTGATGTGCGGTGTCCCGTTCGACAAGAACATTATGGAACTCCAAGCGGTGAAGGGAAGAAGCATTGACTTGGGCAATATCCTGCTCACATTCGACACTATGAATGTGGTGTGCGAGTGCTACCTTTCGGAAGTAAAGCCATACCTCCGCACTATGGAGAGTATGACCGCAATTGAGGATATGGAGTATTGCGAAATTAAGGGCAAGGACAAGGTTGAGCAGATGACGCTTGAAATGAAGTACCTGCTTTCCCACCACTTCGACATAAATGGGCTTATACCGAAGGGGCTTGCGCTTGAAGCCACGAAGGGAATGTATCCGTATCAGCAGAGTGAGAACATAAGCGATGCCGAAGGCTTTACCGAAGGTCTTGTAGGCATTGACAGGCTCGACAGGATTATCGAGTTGCTGCGTAGCGTCAACAAGGTTACGGAGAAGCAGATTGCGGAACTCGAATATATGTTCAAGCGCGGTCTGGCTGACGAGTTCGGCGTGAAGGGCAAGGAACTCGAAGAGAAGAAGAAGGCTCTTGAAAACGGCAAGGCTGACCTCGAATATCTGCTCGCAAGGCGGGAGGCGTATGTGATGCGCAAGCAGAAGCGAAACGAACAGGAGGGATAGTTATGTGCCTTGAAGTTTCGAGATTCCGTCACCCGACAATGAAGCCGAAGAAGGCGCGGAGAGACATTCCGTGCTACAAAGGGTTGCTTATGCGTTTTGACGGCAAGTTGAAAACACCTTGGATGGAAACGGATGTTGAAAAGCTCGATATTGAGCGTGGACTCTGTGCCGATTGCTTCCAGACCGTCCCAGTGAAATTGGACGGCTGCTATGTGATAGAACGCGCCGTGCATACGTGGAAGCGTCCGCCGAAACTGGTTCACGCAAGAGGCATCCTTATAAGGTGCTACATACCGAAGGGGACACTGTATTGGCGCGGGAAGAAGGGGGAGTATGCGTCTGAAACGATAATGTTCAACCACACGGACGGAAGGTCGTGATTAAAACGGCAACGGAATGAGAATACAAAGAGATACGAATTTCGATGTGGGCGACTGTGGTTGGTTCGTTTCGGGGAATGAAATATACGAAGGCAAGGTCGCCAAGATTTCGCTCGAAGTTGGCAACAATACGGCACAACCGAATGTGTCGGAACTCTATTATTATATGAAACTTGACAACGGCGCAGTAATACCCGTGCTCGAATCGTTCGTGTTCAAGACGAGGGAGATATGCGAGGAGTGGAAGAAAATCTGGGACGAGGTGCGCGCCGAGTCCATGAAAAATATAGGATGAAGCGTATGATATATCTTTATGACTTGGACGGAAAGGTGGATACTTACACTGCGGGGTGCGTACCCATTGTGCTTATGTACGATGTGATAGCCTATGTCGCGAGCGGAGGACGCATAGATTTTCAGGAGGCGGAGTTTCCGAGCAGGGATGTGTATGCAAGACCGATTGGCGGGGAATACCACTCCGACTACAAGCCCTATCATTTCGGGGCGTATGTTGCCTGCCCCGACATCGAATATGCGGATGAATGGGCAAGAATGCACGAGTGGAAGGACGAAAAGGGCAGGACATTCGTTGACCTTATGTTCGAGGGATTGCTCGGCATAGCGCAGTGCGTACCCGTAATGCCGGCGTTGCTATACGGGCAGAGGATAATAACGAAAATAAGTCCCGACAAGGACTACCACTTCTACGCGGACAGCCCGTTGGAAAGAAACCGAGTGGTCGCCAGAATAACCGACATTATTAACAAATAAAAAATTATTGCAATGAAAGGAATAGACGAGATTGTAAACGAGATAGACAGCCTTCACCCGTGCATACAGGGGAAGATTGTGTTCAAGTTCAACTGGAAGTTTGCTGATACGGCTACACCGCAGGAGAAGAAGGACGAAATCGGCTTCCTGCGCTGGGCAATCCACGAAGCCGTTATGAAGCACTTGGAACACTTCAACAGGAAAAAGACGGAGGACTACTACATAGACCTTCCGTATGAGCCGGACGATGAAGCCGAAGCAAAGCCCGAAGAGACCGCGAATGATGAGATAATTGCATGCGGTACGGAGGAGGAACTTCGTGCGGAGTATGAAGCGGAGTGCAAAAGCGGTCGCTCAATACTTCCGTATCCCGAATGGCTTGTGGCAAGGGGATATGGGCATAACAAGAACGGGGAATGTTCGGGTATATCCAGCAAGGATGTTATGGACTTTCTGCTCCGTATGAAGCCAATAGAGAATATGTCGGCGGAGAGAGTGAACGCTATGGTTTCGACTACTGGGCTGTCGCGTGAACAGTTAATCGCACGGCTCGCAGTCGTTTGGATTGGCGAGTTTGCTAAAGTTGTGGTCGCACCTGAAACTGACGGCACGGCAAACGAAGAAAAGTGAAAAATGTTTTTGTAAACTTAAATATATGCTGCTATGTACTATAATGGATTTAGAATTTCCAGCGAAAAGGAAACCGAAGAATTGAAAAGGCGTTACTTCGATTCGCAACTGAACGGCGTTGTTGACAATGATGCGTTGATATGGTCGCAGGATAACATAAGGCTTGGATTCATTCGGATGATTATTGGACTCCCCGTTTCGATTGTGTATTATAAACTTGCCGTTGAGTTTGAAACTTATCGCAAGGAATTATATGACGAGAAACTCAATGCCAATTTCTGTGAAAATGATGCACAAAGGTTTGCCGATGCGGAGCTTGAAGAAAAAAAGACGGAGACACCAGAATGGCTGGTCAAGCAGGGCTATGTGCTGGTTACACATTCCCTGTCCAAGTTAAGGGATGACGAAAGTTACACGCAATTCTTGCATTCTATTATAACGAGCGGGAATAATCGCGAGAAAATTCTTAACCGCCTTGATGAAAATCTCAAGCCGTTAAGGATATTCCAAGGAATGTGCGATACCGGATACGAGTATGAATTGGCAAAGGTGGTTAACAAGTGAAGAGGAACAAACAAAGGAACAATAGTTATGAAAAAGGGAGACATTTATTATGAAGTTTGAAAGGCTTACAAGGGAGAATGCGGTTGCACTTACAAGACCGCTTATCGGAGATGAAACATCCGTGCTTGTGAACACGGACGGGAAGGGAAAGATATTCACGGTATTCGAGGGCAGGTTCTGGCTACGTGGCGACAAGGACTTGCTTATGGACAAGCTTGAAATAGACGACATCTGGTTCATCATGACAAGCCCGAAGTCCGATATTATAACGCTTGATGAGATGCTCTCGCAATCGGAGATACGCGTATATCCGCTGTTAAAGAACGAATACTATCATTGGGTTCACGAGGCTGTGCTTGCAAAAATAAAGGAGGATGAAGATGAACAGAAGTGAGATAAGGAAGATAAGGCTTGACAGCATACTGATACCATTTGTCAGGGTAGCACTCTATGTGCTTATAATACTCGTGTCGCCCGTGTGGTTCGTGCTTGAAGTCCTGCTCTACATTCCGCTTATGATAGTGAAATGGATAGTGTGGGTGCTTGACTGCAGGCAATTGAATTTCGAGAATTGGACTATAAGGGGTGCGCTTGCCAATATTGATGTCAAGTTCGGCGAATTGGAGAGAACGAATCTGCGTAAACTGCCGTCATGCGACTACTGCCGATGGTGCGCGTGGGACGATGAGTCGACACACTGGTACTGCGACCACCCGACAACACCGCACTGTGTCTATAATACATCAGTTGAAACGAGATTATATTGTTTTACCGAAAAAGAATCTGAATAATATGTACAGCAAGGAAATTGAACACAGACTTATTTACGAGTATATACGCGGCTCGCATTGCCACGGAATAAGTACCCCGTCATCCGATATTGATATGGGGGGCGTATTTGTTACACCCATTGAAAATCTTGTGTCACTTCGCCCCGAAAGCGATACTTACGAGGATGGCACGCACGATTGCGTTGCATACGAGCTGGGCAAATACTGCCGACTGCTGCTGAAGGCGAATCCGACCATGCTTGAATCGCTGTTCGTTGACAGCAATTTCATAGTCAAGCAGCACCCGGCATTCTATATGCTGAAGGACATGCGCGACAGCTTCGTTACGCAGGACTGCTTCAACTCGTTCACAGGCTATGCGTACTCGCAGATATCGAAGGCTCGCGGGCTGAATAAGAAAATATGCAATCCGGTCGAGAAGCGGCTCACGCCTATGGACTTCTGCTATACATTCCACAATGGCGGAAGCATACCGATGGCGGAGTTTCTGAAGCGTAACAATTATGAACAGGAACGCTGCGGCTTGGTTGCGATAGAGCACATGCATGATACTTATGCCGTATACTACTGCGATGATGCAGTAAATGTATTCAGGGGCGTTGTGTCGCCCGAAGGCGACGAAGTGCGCCTTACATCCGTTCCGAAGGGGATGAAGCCTATATGCTATATGACATACAATAAGTCGGGGTATTCGCTGCACTGCAAGGAGTATAAGGAATATCAGGATTGGGTGAAGAAGCGCAATCCCGTGAGGTATGAGTCCAATCTCAATAAGAACTATGACTGCTATCTTGACAAAGAAACTGAATTTTTAACAGCAAATGGATGGAAACATTATGATGAAATCGACGAGTATGATTTAATAGCAACTTTTGATGATACACATACGATAAAATTTGAACCGTATATATCAAGATATGATTCTATATATAGTGGCGAAATGTGGACATTGGAGACATCGTATATAAAATGTACCGTTACACCAAACCATAAATTATATATGTCACATTCATTTGTGAACAAAAAAACAGATTATAAATATAGATATTTGCCAAATGAAAATGTTTGGGAGCATATAACCGTTAATGATTTTCTTAATAATAGAAAGGGCGAATATTTTATTTTAAATCACTTGAATAATGATAAAATGGATAATCCCGATATAGATGATGAGATGCTGTCTATAATAGGATTATTTTTAAGCGATGGAACGACCATGTATAAAAACGGTAAAATATCTTGTATTAGAATTTCACAGTTAAAAACTGGTAAAGCATATAACACACTACATGAGATAAGCGATAAATATAAATGCGGTGAGTACCATTTTATAAAACGAAAAAATAGGGATGAAGTGTCATTTGATTTTAAAAATGAAAAACTGTTTGAATTGGTTCAGCAATGTATTACAGAAGGTAAATATTCTTATCAAAAGGTTATGCCATTATTTGCATATACATTATCAAAAAGGCAGTTTGATATTATGTTTAAATCTATGATGCTTGGGGATGGATATTATCACAAAAACGGTAATTTAATTTATTATACATCTTCTAAAGAATTAGCAATAGGCTTACATACATTACTATCAATAAACGGATACAATGCTCAAATGTATGGTAAGGAAAACACATCCTATCAAAAAAGATATGACAAAACTTTTCCAAATAAAGATAATAGGATGACTGTAATGTATCAAGTATTTGTATCAAAAAATGACATTCAATATAAGCGCATAGGGCGAACAATGAGTAACCAGTATGGGCGAAAAAAGTGCGGTTTCACGCAAAAGTATGTAAGTAACGAAAGGATAGTGTGCTTTGAAATGAAATATGGAACTTTGGTAACACGCAACGATAATAAAATGTCATATCATTGCAATTCGAAGAATATGTGCGAGTGCTTCCGTCTGTTGAGAATGGGCATAGAGATAGCACGCGGGGAAGGCGTGATAGTCAACCGCTCCGGACGTGATGCTGACTTCCTGCTTGATGTGAAGGCGCATAAGTATGAGTATGATGAACTGATGAAAATGCTTGAATCGGAGTTTGCCGAAATGAAGAAGTATATGGAGACAACCAAGCTTCCGAAGCACGCGGATGAAAAGCTTGTCAGCGATACATTAAGCCGTATGCGCGGCGCAATACGGATGATAGGGAATGACATAATATTCTGAAAATCCGTATACGAAACAACGAAGCCCGTTATTTGACGGGCTTCCGTTCATTCATGGACTATAAATAATAAAGAATATTCTTTTTCACTATGGCGACATTCGAAGAAGTATTTTGGGCTATGTTCAAGAAGGTTGAGGAGTCCAACAGCAAGCTTAAAGAGAAGGATTTGATTATAGATGAGCTCGAGTGCCGTATAGCCGACTTGGAGAATCAGGTCGGGCGTTTCAAGAAGAAGAGAAAATCAAAGAAAAACAAAGATGAAGAATAATCCCGTATGCCTTCACAACTTCATATAATTTCAATATATTATGGTCGAGAAGAAGATTGCGATATGAATAATACGGATATGGGACTTGAAATATACGGGAGTTAATTCGAAGCAATTAGCATGTTCAAAAAACACAGATATTAAACATTACGGTTATGGTAGAGAAATATAATAATTTCAATGAAAAGAAGTGGAGCGTGAACGCCCGCGTCAAGGCTATTATGAACTGGCTCAACGAAAAACCAAAAGGTGATGATATTGCGGTAAGGCAGAGCATGACATTGTTGCAGTCCGTGTTCGAGGAGTTTATGAAGTATTGCGAAGACCTGTTCGATGCAAGGGGCGTGCTCCGCGAGGTCGGTGAGGGGCGCAGGCACTTCACCCACGCGCAGAGGTTTATGTCCGACTACAAGGGCGACTACAAGGAGGTGGACGATGCATTCTTCCGCTTCGAGTGTACGGATTTCTCGACGGGCATTGAGTATCACCAGCCGTTTTATGCAAAGCATCCAGCGGAATTTCACGGACGCATAATATAAGCTGCACAGCCGATGAAAAAGACTAAAAGACAATTCCGCATTTTCTGAAATCCTCATATATTTTCAATATATTAGTGATGAAGAATAATAACTAAAACATAAGGAAATGGGAAGTACATCGGATAGAGTAAACAAGGTTTCGCACTACAACGCACTCCCGATAGAGTGCATAGATGTTATAAAATATTTTGACCTACCAATAGGCAATGTCATCAAGTACTGCTGGAGAGCAGGCTTGAAGAAGGAGGAAGGCATTTCGGACATAGATAAGGAAATCGAAGATTTGCGTAAGGCTGAATATTACCTTAAGTGCAAGATAACCATGCTCGAAGAGCAGAAGGCGAAGCACGAAGGCAAGCATGTTAATGTAACATTCGTAAGGGCGAGAAAACCGTATACAACCATGGTGGATGGCAAGGATAGGGTGACGGTGCGCATAATGGACAGCGAAGACTATGCGGAAGCCGTGCATAATCCATTTGTGACGAATATTGGACTTGCGAAGGAGAACGGATTAATCCCCGTGCTGATATACGGAGAGGAGATGTTCGTCGATAACGGCTTGTCCACATACAATGCAGGAATCATATTCGCCGGAAGCGTTGACGAAGCAAAGAAGTATTTTGAGGAGCAATGCGGCAAATGGGCGGTATGCTACTCAGGTCTTGAGTTCATCGCAACGGACGGCAGCTGCGATAAGCATGCGCTTGTATATGCATGCAATCAGGTTGAGTTCTCCCCCGAAAGCGAATGGAGAATATAATGGAGCAATAACGAAACAAAGGAATAGGAATATGACAAGAACAGGAATTGAAAGTATTATCGCGGGCTTGGGCAAGACCGAGAAAGCGTTGGTGGTAACGGGTGTATTGCAGTCGCACGGCGGCTACAGCGCATCCCATAATGAAGTGCTTGTATCCAAAAAGGATGTAAGGTTCGAAGATGAATATCTCGTTCTCAATGTGGAAGTATCGTTGGAGAGCGGTTCGGATGCAGGAAGCGGATATGTTGAAATTGGTTCCATACACAAGTATCCCGCTTCGAAGGCTGCGCTATACATCGGATATGATGAAGTGCTCGCCATCATGGTAATTGACCAGAAGAACACAAAGGCGAAAGTTTAATTTTTAATAAATGCACAATGGAAAATTCAGGAAAAGGAAATGCAGGTTCAAACTGCATAATCGACGAGAAACTTTTCGGTTTCCTTAACAACGGCGGTATGATGCGCGAAGGCTGGGTGGTTGTATTTGACGACCCCGAACTCAATAAGATGCTTGATAACGGCATAATCTTCCCTACGGAGGTTCAGGCGAGGGAGTTTGTTGTCGACCCGGTTGCAACGCCGTTTGTTGTGCGCAAGGTAAAGGTCGGGCTGGGCATACCGAACGAGACGCTTGACGAAATGCGAGCGAAAGCCCGTGAAGCATCGAATGGGGAATAGTTATGCCAGCAGGATATACGCGGAAGGACTACAAGGACACAATCGAGAAGAGGATTGAGTGGCTTCGCAAGAACCTGAAGAAAGGTGCGCTTGACACATTTGAACTTTCGATGATAGAGAAGGCACTTCGGGACAAGGTTGACTTGGAGTACGGATACGCATCATCGCTTGATGTCACCGACGGGCGCGAAACTTCACAGCGTCACAAGGATGTGGAGGCTGACAGGTGCAAGGCTCTTGCACGGGCGTTGCAGAGGAACAAGTACAGGGACGAACTCGAATACAATGTTAACCGCGCTTTGAGCCGTTGCCTTGACCCGACAAGCCCGATACCCGTGCAGGAGATACTCCGCGAGCATTTCGTACACTACCACAACTTCGTGATGAACGAGGCACTGGCGAAGGTCTATGACGCTTTCGGATGCCACGACTGCGCAGGGACTGGCAAGTGTCCGACTTGCATGCACAAGGAGTTGAGGGACAAGATACTTGCGTTCCGAGAGACGCTTTGACAGGACTGTTTTCTTATGTTTATGTTTATACCGACACCAGCCGCCTAAACGCTCGGCTGGTGTTTTTTCTGATTAATTCAATATATTGTGAATAGGACTAAATAATATTAATATGGACAAGAGAGTTATTGATACGGCAAAAATGCTATGGGATATTTGCCGAAATGAAAAGTCGGAATTATATGACGAGGATTACGGGGAAGACTGGTCGTTCGAAGATGTGAAGATATGCATGAAAGAGTATGTGGAGCACAACGGCATATCCGTCCTTGATAAGATTAAGGATGTCACCCGTACCGAGCATATTGATGAAGAGACGCTGTTCTGCGATATAGATACGGCTGTGCAGAATTTACAGAAGCTGAAGGCGGAAGGCTGGACGGAAATCCAACAGAAATGGTGGGGATACGAGGACAACGAATTCGTGGCTGTCAAGTACAATGAGGAAACGGATGACGAGTATTGGGAAAGACTGCATAAGGACTTGGACGGATATCTTATCAAGCGTGACAAGATGAAGCGCAAGATAGCGGCTACGGAGAAGAGAATATCGGAGCTGAAGAAGGAGTTAAGCAATCTCGAAAAAGGTTCCGTTGACCTTGATGACTGGTTCATTGACTGATAATATAACGCACGGAATATGGATAATGGCGAAATAAGAAAAATACAATATGTGAGCGACCTCCATTTGGAGTTCAATACCAATGCGGCTTACATTGAACACAACCCCCTTGAAGTCGCGGGCGATGTGCTTCTGATTGCAGGAGATACGGCTTATCTTGACAGCCCGAAGTCAAAGCACGACTACTACTCCAAGCACGAGTTCTGGGACTGGGCTTCCGAGAACTACAAGCAGGTGGTGGTGTGCTTCGGCAACCACGACTTCTATGGCTACTATGACCTGTCCGAAATGAAGGACGGATATGTAAAGCAAATAAGACCTAATGTAGCAGCCTACTATAATGCCGTTGTGCCGCTTGGAAATATTGACGTGGTAGTATCTACCCTCTGGGCGCATATACCGCCTGAAAACGCCTATATTACCGAACACAGCGTAAATGATTTCTATCGCATAATGTACGGCGGTCACAGGCTCAACGCGGAGAACTTCAATGCCGAGCACGAGAAGTGCGTGAAGTTCATAGAGAATGCCGTAAAGGGAAGCGCGGCGAAAACGAAAATAGTCCTTACGCATCATGTGCCTACGGAGCAATGCACGGCTGACGAGTTCAAGGGCAGCACGATAAACGGGGCTTTCACTACTGAATTATCGGATATGATTGCCGAACTCGGAGCTGACTGGTGGGTGTACGGACATTCGCACAGAAATATAAATGCCACAATCGGATGCACGAAGATAGTTTCCAATCAGCTCGGCTATGTGGGATACGGGGAGCATGCGAAGAATGGCTTTCTGCGCAATGCCGTAATGGAAGTTTAGGACAATTACCAGCCCGATGGATTTAAATCATCACCGATGGATTTAAATTATCAATGTAATTGTAAATTGCATCTGCGATTTTATCAATCTTTCCGTTAAATATATCGTTCATATCTATCTGCAACGCCTTATTGCTGCCGCCGAATATCCAAAGGCTTCCTTCGAATTCATCAAGCCTATCATTGTAGCCGCATTCGTATTTTATGTCCTTCGGATTAATGGCGAATTTTTCGATTACGCGCGAGCGTTCCAATGCGGACTGCATAATACGGTTGAACTGCTGCGTGCAATTGCCTATCCATTGCTTAAATTCAGGTTCGTTACATGCCGATTCATTCACAAATTCATTGAAGCATTTAATGTGTGCCATAATTCAAAATAGAATTTAATATCCAATTATTTATAAAGTATGGCAAAAGGATTAAAATTTCAATATATTATGATAAAGGAAACGCAATTATGGCTGACAAGAAGAAGCAATATTATCTTATCGACGAGGATACGCTTGGTGCGATAGCGGAAGTTTACGATTTCGCACAGGCGTACAGCGAGTATCATATCAACGACAAGAAGTTCGATGAATATGATGACGAAGGTAATCCGATAATGACGGATGCCGAGATGCTCGCCGAGAAACTCCCCGTAATAAGATGTCTGTTCGGAAAGCAGCCTTATGCCCCGCCGAAGATTACGGAGAAGAAGGTATATGTTGCCGACACGGAGAATGAAGCGGTCAAGGCGTATGCGGAAACAATGGCGTACAGGTCTGCGGAGCGTGTCAACCCGAACTACAAGTATTGCGTGGTTGACAGCGAGGTGGAGGAATGCTGGCTTACGGATGATATCGGTGCTGCGATGGAAAAGGCGAAGACGCTTTCGCTGTGCGGCGGAAAGACGTGCAATCATCGCGACTGGTATGTACTTGGGATACGGCAGATAAAGGATGGCACATACAAGACATTCTATGAGTGCATTTATATTGACGGGGAGTATCGCGATAAGCCGAGATATGACTTCCTGCACTACTTCTACATTGCATGCCGCTGCGGTGAAAACATTTTTAAGATATAGGGACACATGAAAAAGGAAGAACTTTATTACACCACGAAGGAGCAGAGCGATGCTCTTGTGGAAGCAGGTCTGAAGCCATCCACTGCGGATATGCACTACAATGACTACTTTAACGATAATGATTACTGCGCTTCGCTGTGCTATGATAAGGAAGATGCAGAAAGGGGCGGAAGCAAGTATGCTCCGTGCTGGTCGGGTGCTAATCTGTTTGCGCTGCTGCCGAAGAAGATTTATGACGACGAGTGCTTCTACCCGATTGCGATGGAAGTTCCAGATGACGGCAAGGCGGTGCTCATTGAATATGAGTTCCTCGTATCATTCGAGGGCGAATCACTTACCGAGGCATTGTGCAATGCAATGCTGTGGGTGCTGGAGAATACGGAAACAAAAAAGGATGGCATTTATGTGAAGGAATAAAATGTGTTTTGGTATGGACATCACAAAACATAAAAATATAAATAATATGTGGACGGAAGCAGAGAGCCGACCAAAAGCATTTATAGGATATTTGATGAACCCCATCCGCAACGGCTCTCTCTGCAAACTTGCCGTGCGGAAGGTTCATCGCTTTTTATTGACTT
>JAEEGL012146325.1_pt1 | contig 42556 bp, 27 predicted proteins | sample 9134231 | NCBI WGS metagenome assembly JAEEGL01 (sample SAMN16246548, study PRJNA631951) | gut metagenome | biome: gut microbiome; feature: rumen; material: fiber-attached | host: Bos | place: Iran: Karaj | collected 2018-10 | reverse complement strand
TTCGGTCGTGCTTCCCTTCTGTCTCGTTATCTTTCAGCATTGTGACATCGTCTCGGGCCAGACTTTGTCGCACTGAAAAAACGGCTATAGGGGCCCACCTACAATCCCAGTGCTTTGAGTTTACATCACAAAGCACTGGTTGTCAAGCTAATGTTTCGTAATGAAAAAACACAAAATGCAGTAGATGCAGGGTTTACAGGCACCTATATCTTGTCGAAAATTACATCACAAAGCTTAGTAAAAAAGTCAAAAAAATCCCGGGCAATAGCCCGGGACTTACCCATCTTTCAAAAGCCGGATCAGCTCATGCTTTTTTTCACCCCGGCTGCCCGGAGGGTGGTGCTTAATTACTATTCAGGATCTCTATGATCTGCTCGTAGGACACGCACTCATCCGGGATGTACTTCGGCGTTCCCAGCCCGGCAACGGCACGGTCTAATTCGTCTTTGCTGATCTCCGTACCATCGCGATACCAGGCCATTTCCCGGTAATCCGCATCAGGTTCACCGTTATTCTCACGTTGCTCCATACTGCCAGCGCTTTCTCTGTTTCTCCCTCTTCCACATAAAGATCCGCCAGTCCTTCATAAGCATCCGGCCTGTCCGGGTCGATCCCGATCGCCTCTTTATATGCCACAATGGCCCGGTCATAATCCGCTTCGTTAAGATAACGCTCCGCAATGATGGCAGAATTTTACATTATTTTCAAGTTCTGTACCGCACTTTTCGCAAAACATCCCGTTGCTACTCCCGCATCAGATCGATCATCAGGTCACCCATGGCTCTGGCGGAGCCGGATGTGATCAGCGATTCGGTGATCTTTACGCCGATCAGGAACAGGGCGATCAGGACCATCTCTACCGCCAGCACGATACCGGTTTTTATCAAAGCTCTCTTTACGCCCTTTCTGTTGACCAGATAGGAAAGTGTCAGAAATACGATCCCCAGAACGACCATGCCCACACCAAAGACCGCAGATGCCAGTACACGCACGATCCACAGGGGCTGGTCCTTAAACAGCTTTCTCACGGAGAGCTCCTTCAGACTGCCGTCATCAAATCCCGGAAAGCTCTCCAGACTTTTCCGGATCTGCCTTCTCATTTCATCACTTTCTCCGGAAAGCCGTTCCAGGTAAAGTTCGTATTGCTGATCCGTTACGGATCCTTCGTCCCTTACTCTTTTCAGTTCTTCTTTATAATAGGCCGAATAGAACGCATACTCCAGTTCCGTTATATCATCCGTGTCGATCTTTCCTTTCCCGCTGTCAAAAAAGATATCGCTGGTATATTTTGTTATGATATTTGCCAGCTCCCCTTTAAAGGACTGACTGTTCAGAGCCTTGGCGCGTGATTTCGTATCAGAACCATAGCTATTGAGCGCGTCGAACATCTCCTGCCGCATCAGTTCTCCTAATGTAGTGTCCTCATACACCTCGTCAAACAGCGTATCCATTACATCCACCAGATCATTATATTCGCTGTCATCCAGCTGGTCTTCAAAGGTAATGAGCATACTCCTCACAAAGCCGCCGATCTCGATCTCGGAAATATCTGTTTCAAATATGACTTCCTCCAGGTGCTCCGTTGAGAACGTGTAACGGATATAAAAAGAGAAAAGTCCGAGATTAAGACACAGAAAAAACAGGATGATCAGGAACACGGAAAGAACCGGATGGGGGTTTTTCCCCTTCCCCCGCTTCGCTTCCCTGACAGGATCCTGCTGCCTCTTTTCCACCGCCGTGCGGGCTGAAGCAGCATCCTGCACACGTCTTCCCGCCGTATCGGCATTCCTGCGAGTATCCGGCTTCGGCAGCATATCCGGCCTCCGGTCCGGTCCGTGACCATGTACCACGTACGGATTTCTGTGCGGATCATGCCCCGATGCCATATCCCCCGGATCCCGGATATCTTCCGTCTGCACAGATGTATTATTTCCCGCACCCGACTCCGGCTGTTTCGTTCCGCAGCCTGCGCAGAATAATGCGTCATCCTCCAGTTGAAATCCACATTTAACACACTTTTTCATGCTCATCCCCCTTGTTCCGGAAAAGTTACTGTTCCGTGGTCTGCCGGCCTCTGAATGTATCGTGCCTGCTGCCCATCGGATCAACTGAGCGATCCGTGCAGGTCACGGTCTCAGGCAAGCGCCTCCTCCAGTGACCGGGCCAGCTGATCCGCACAGGATGTCCCCTTTCCCTTACAGTCATTTCCTCTCAGGATCTGCGCTGCCCAGCGGGCATCCGCCCCTTCCAGGAGCTTGCCGATCGCTTTCAGGTTTCCGTTGCAGCCTCCGACAAACTTCAGGTCATGGATCTTCCCCTCATCATCAAGACTGTAGCTGATCTGCTGTGCGCATACACCATGCGGCTGATAGATGTAATCTTTCATGTTTCTTTCCTTTCTGATATATCTGTTTTTCACTGCCGGAAGTCATTATATCACGTCTATGATAACATACAAATAATGAAAAACTGCTGTCTTATATGATCTCTTTTTTTGACAGGATCCTTCCGCAGCCGGAGCAGTGATGATCGGCTGTCACAGGTTTCCCGCAACGGGCACAGCTTCCTATATATTCTTTTGCATCTTCCTCAGGCCAGCGAAGACCGGCTGCAAGCTGCGTTGCTGTTTTCTCAACATAGTTCGTTCCGCAGTTCTGACACCTTCCACCGAACATGATATCGGCTCCGCACCGCGGACAGATCTTTTTTTTGATCCACTTTTCTCTTGCTGTTTCTGCGTTGAACCTTGCACAGATGACTGTGCAGTTTATATCTATGACGAACAGGATAACAAATCCCCAGAAATTTAGCTTACAGTAATGATTCAGTACCATCCCCAGCAGAAGTGTCACTTCCTGAAAAAAGGAATTGAATCTGACATATCTGGTAATGGTATCCTTCCGTCCCGGTGAGATCAGAACAAAGATATAATCCAAAATACCTCCGATCCCAAAGACAAGACAGCCTATTGCGATCCAGGCCAGGATCTTTTCCGAATCATCAAGGTAGATGGTAAATGATCGGAATATGTCCCAGAAACTGACATCGTCACTGTCTAATGAAAACAGCTTATGCGAGTATAAATCGAGAAACGGGCTAAAGCAGCCTGCCACAGAGATTATGATCATAAGCGTCATCAGCACCGTTGTTGTGGATGAGCTTCCCTTATTGCTTTCATTCTGATAATACGGTACATATTGCATGGGTGCAGCCTGCATCCCGGGATCCGCCGGCATCCTGTTTCCGGAATTCATCTGTATTCCCGGATTGACCGCTCCGACACAGGCCTGCTGTACACCGGGCATAAAAGCTCCTGCCACCGGCAGTCTTGCTGCCCCGCAATAAATACAGAACTTATCGGTATCCCCAACAGGTTTTCCGCATTTTTCGCAGAACATACGGGCACTCCTTTTCTCTTTCTATACGTATTCCGGCTCCTGCTCCCATGACCCTCGCTCAGCTGCCTGAAGAGCTGTAATATCACATGCTCCCGGATCTGAAAAAATCATAACATATTCCCCGGCAGATTTCATCCTCTGCTGACGAACGGTATACATGATGCGACGAAGCGCTGTTTCGGGGCATAACATGAGCCCGGCAAAAAAACTGCCGGGCTTTACATGTCAGCATCTCTTCTGTTTTTGTTTCGGCCGGTCCACATACTGCCCTGTGCGCTTCAGGCGGTCACTGTTGACACAGACGGTTTCATTTTACCGCATCTTTTTTACCGGCGTCTGCATCTTTTTTATCGTTATCCGCATCCTTTTTGCCGTTATCTGCATCCTTCTTGCCTGCATTCTCATCCTTTTTTCCGTTATCCGCGTCCTTTTTGCCGCTGTCTTCCTCTTCTATGTCGGCTTCCGCATCTTTTTTGCCGGGCCCCTCTTCTTCGAAAGCCTCTTCCCCATCATCCTCGTCATCCGCTTCATCTTCCTCTTCGTCGGGTTCCACCGGCAGGATCTCTTCCGTCGAAACATCGGCTTCATTCATTCTGGAAAACTCCGCCTCAGCCAGGATGATATCGGCACACTCTTCTTTTTTATTGTTCACAAAACGGATCGTAAACAGCTGACCCTTTTTCAGATTCAGATCTACGCTGACCGGTCCGGTGGATTTCTTGATGGGATCCGTGGTATAGATCACCTCGTCATCCAGCAGGAATTCCACGATCGCCTTCCCCTGCGTATTTGCGGTCTTTTCATAGGCCAGCACGCAATGGAAATGATCGTAATTGGAATTAACGATATAGCCTATACTCTTATAGTTCTTGAACGAATCCAGTTCCGAAGAGTACAGTTCCCTTACGCCGATGGCGTCACTGTAGCGGTTCTGGAACGTATCCTCCGTGCTCTCGTTGAAATATACGGTTCCGGCACCTCTTCCGAGCTGTTCGAAGACCTCCAGATCTACCAGCCGTACCGGCTTTTTGGAAGTATAATATCCGATCAGGCCGTCGATCTCTTCATTCTCCGGATAATCTTTTGCAAGACTGTCCAATACGCCGATCGCCGTATCATAATCCTTATCTTTCGCCGCATCCTCTGCTGCCCGGATCATCCCCTTATAATATGCTTTGTCATAAACTTTCCGTTTCTTTTTTACCTGCGCATCATCGGGATTATCCTTAAGATAAGCGTCCAGATGCTCCAGCGCTGTTTTATAAGCCACGGGATCTTTCCCGTCACCGAGCATCTCCTCCGCCTCGTCAATGACGGCCTCTCCTTTTTCTTCGTTCAGCCTGTCTCTGCAGAGCGATCTTTCCACGATCAGTCTGTCATCGGAAAGGATCTGCAGTGCATCATCCAGCACCGCGATCGCTTCTGCGTACATACCGGCATCTTCGTAGATCTTTGTGCGGTTCAGCACTTCCTCGCGGCAAAGATCCCTGCAGTCAAGGATCGCCTGCTGTGAGGCTTCGTATGCGCTGTCTTCTTTTATCACTTTTCCGTATTCCAGCGCTGCCTCTTCATATTTCCCGGCATCTTTCAGGTGCCCTGCATTTTCATATGCGATCCTGGACTGCTCCAGACTGTCCACCATTTCCAGGATCTCGCCCAGCTCGGCGTTTTTCGAGAGTATCCCCTCATGAAGCTTTTTGACGGCCCAGCTGGCTTCCGAATAATTCAGGGTTGCCGCCTGATATCGGTTATAGGTCTGCCGCGCATATCTCACTGCCGCATCCGTGAAACGCTTCTGTCCTTCCACGCATTCCGGCCCGATCCTGTCCAGATAGTACATCGCAGTCTCGATATTTCCCTGTCCCAGCTGCTCCAGCGCACGGCGGGTGGGATCCGTATAATAGAGATATCCCACATAAACGCCGGCTCCGATGCTCGCCAGCAGGAACAACACGGCAATAAATCTGCCCACTCTTCTTTTCTTCTTCTTTTTTACCGGTGCTGCCATCATCTGTACGACCACGGGGTCTTCTGCCGGCCGGGAGATCTCCGGCTCTGTTCTCTGAAACGGTATCACGTTTTCCGCTGCAGGGCTTTCCACTGCCTGCTGCTCCGACGGCTCGGGCGTTGTCTGCATCTCCTGTGCCCCGCTTTCCTTCAGAAGCGAAAGACCGGTGCTCGGCTCCGCTTCTTCTGCCTTCTGCGATACGATGGGAAGCTGCGCTTCCTCCGCTGCGGCAGGAGGCTCTTCTTCTGCTTTCTTTTCAAGCTCCCTGATGACCGCTGCGCCGCTTTGCTCCGGAGCAGACGTTTCCGTTACTGCAGCAGGCGCTTCCTTTGCTGTTTCCGAAATGGCCTGCTCTGTTTTCTGCTCTGAGGCAGGAACTTCCGCATTTTCAGAAGCTGCTGCCGTCCGCTCTGCTGCCTTTTCGATTGTTTCCGTCTCTGTGCTCTGCTCTGTTACGGGGACTTCCGGGAGCTGTTCCGGCGCAGATGTTTCCGGCTCCTGCTCCGCCACAGACACTTCCGCGGGCTGCTCTGCCGACGCTTCCTCTCCCTGTTCCTCCGCAGGCTCCTCTGCGGTTTCCAAAGATACTGCTGCGGCGCTCTGCTCTGCCTCGGACGATTTCACACTCTCCACGGCTGCAGGAAGCTGGTTCGTTACCTTCTCCACAGTTTCCGGCTCTTCCAGCTCTTTATGTAAAAAAACAGATCTTCTCTTCTTCTTTTTGGCTTTTGTATCGGCAGCTTCCGCTGTCGCCAATTCCTTTTCGGAGGCAGGTTCCTGCTCCGTCCCGCTCTCTGTCCCAGAAGTTTCCTGCTTTTCCTGCACTTCAACAGGCTCTGTCTTTTTCTTTCTCATGATTATTTTTGAAACCTCCGTCCCCGTGTTCTTCCCACTTCGGTTCCTCAATACACTGACCGACATAGATATTGTGTCAAAATAACAGAAATATCCAAATAAGATACTATCACAGAGATTGCAAAAACTCAATCTTTTTGTTAACATAAAATCAGCCGCGCATTTCTGACAAACGCACGGCTGACAATACTTTTACTAAAACACAGGTTTACCATAACCCGTTATACTCTCAGGAGTTCTTCCTGACTGTGACGACGATCGCAAGGACAATGGCGATCAGCATTGCAATGCCTCCGATCGCCAGTATGCCGAGTGTGAGTATTTCATAACTGCTGTAAGGCGGTCTCCAGGTGTAATTGTAGCCTCCCTTATTTCGCAGCCAGAATCCCAGTATAAGGAACGGGATGGCCAGGATCACGTGAACGATCGCAGATACTGTCAGCGAAGCAGTTTTCTTTTTCTGGGCAGGTGCATAAAGCTGCTGCATCGCTCCCATCTGCTGCATCTGTCCCAGCTGAGTTCCGCACTTGTTGCAAAAACCCGCATTGTCCGGTAATTCATTTCCACATTTCATACAAAACATAGTTTTTTTCTCTCTTTCTGATCACATTTGATCGATCTTCTTAATGATTATTTACTCTAATCAGCGTTTCAGAAGGCTTCGCTTGCCGCTTCCGCCGCGTCGTAGGAATAGATCCCCGACTCTTTCACGTTCAGCTGCAGTACCGCCGTCTTTCCGCCGAATTTCACCTTGACCTTCGTTTTTCCCGCTCTCATGGCACTTACACGCAGGATCAGCTGATCTCCGCTGAGCTGCCAGCCCACGCTCACGATATTCTTCTTACTGCAGCTTACCTTCGGCGCATCGACGCAGCCGGTGTAATAAAGCTCTTCCGCACTGACGGTCCTGCCTTTCTGCCCGACATTGATGACAAAGCTGTTGGTCCCGGAGGAGGTGACAAAACTGTCGACCAGCTTCTGTCTGCCGTTTCTGTCAAAGCTCAGCTTCGAAAGCTCATATACCACGACCCGGCTTTCCGCATAGATCCCGTTGATCCTGCAGCTGACTATGGCACTTCCTGCCTTCTTTCCCTTGATCTTTCCGGAAGCGTCTACCTTCACCACAGCGGAGTTACTGCTGTGCCAGCCCGTTGTGATCATATTCTCATAAGTTCCGTTAGGTTTGATGACCGTTTTCTTTCCTTTCCGTAATGCTACGGTCGGGAGCGAAAAACTTTCCCTGCTGTAATAGTATCTTCCGTCTGATGTTGAAGGGTAGGAAAAATTGCTTCCGGCCCGGAAAAACTGTCCGGTAGGCGTGTGTCTGGAATCATCCGGGACCAGGAAATAATCGTGATCCGAATAGGCGCCTGCATCGTCCCAGGTACTGTCCAGCATATACCATCTGCCATCGGGCATCATCACATAGTTCCAGGCATGTCCGCCGCCGGGGGTATCACCGACGATGTAAATATAGGGCACTCCGGCCTTTTCCAGCAGGCAGCTCATCGCAAGTGCATAGCTCTCACAGACGCCATATCCCTTCAGTAGGATCCCGTACTGCCTGTGGCAGTAATAGTAGGTCGCGGAGGCTCTGCTCCGGCTGTCGGACGCTACTCCATCATAGTTATAGTAATTGTTCTCACAGATCCACTTGTCAAAATATTCTACGATGCCATAGGTGGGTGCCTGGGGGTAGTAAAGCGATGCGTATTCGTATGCTTCCGTAACAAGCTGCTTTACTTTTTTATTTGCCCTGTTGTTGAGCCCGCTTCCGTAATGCTTTGATTTGATCAGTACCAGCCTGTGTGTGTAGCCGCTCCGCCAGCTGTAAGAAGAGTAGAAACGGACACCGCCTGCGGGGTTCTTCCATCCAAGCTTTGTGGGATAGGTATCTTCCAGTGCGGAGATCGCATTGAGATGATCCGTCGAATAAATACTGCCGGAGTTGGAAGTCCAGATATAGTAATTCCTCTTCTTTTTGATCATGTTCTCATATGCTTTATTGAACCATTTCCGGGCAGAAGAATTCAGCTGGTCGTAGAAACGTGTTGTGGCAGATGAAGAAAAAAGATTGCCGGCTTCGATGAGCTCGCTGTATTCCTCCATAAGCTCGTCATACATATCCAGTTCTTCATAATCGGAAATATCCAGATCCTCAGCTTCAGGGATCTCGACCTGATCCATGTTTACGGCAGCCGGTACATCCGGGTCACAGGCAGCCCCGTCCGGCTCCTCAAAGAAATCCTGATCCTCATCAACGATCACCGATTCATCAACATCTTCCGGAGCAGACAGGATATTCCCGTCAAACGCAGCTCCGCGGAGGGCATCAAAAGCTTCCTGCGGTACATCGTAATATGCACTGACCTTTCCGTATTCGTCCGTATAGATGACGATCTCTCCCATTTCGGGGATCTCGCTCTTCAGCACTTCCGCTTCATCACAAAATGCCGTATAAGCTTCCAGCTCTTCTTCATTCAGGGCGGAGATCGTCTCCACCGGCAGATAGACCACACCGTCTACAGGGGTGGCAGAGGTACCGTAACGGACGCTTTCTGCGTCCGTGTAATCGATCCCGCTCTCTTCACCGGCGGTTTCCGTGCTCCCGGCATCTGCTTCATTCACGGAGACTGCAGCTTCCTCATCCTCTGTCTCCTCCCCGGATAACGGAGCTTCCTCCGCCTCTTCCTCTTTATCTGATACGGAGTCGGCATCCTCTGCGCTCTCTTCTTCCGCATCCTCTTCCGAAACCGATCCTTCTTCCTCCGCCTCCGGTCCGGAAACAGGATCCTTTTCTTTATCCTCTTCCCCGCTGAGCTCTGCTTCGGCTTCCGCCGGCGCTGCCAGCGCATATTCCGGCGCGATACTGCCAACGCTCAGGATCACTGTAAGCATCATGGGCATCAGTTTTCTCTTCTTCATGGCATTTCTCCTTTATTCTGGGCTGCTCCCGTATCCCGGGCTCCTCAACTGTGTCCATCATAACGCAAACGCAGGCCGGATCTCTCATGTTCTGACAAACGGTACTTTTTCCATGACGAAATGCAGGAACAAGACGGGGAACGGTTCCTCCCCCTGTCCAGCGGAAGAACCGTTCCCCGTCTTGCCCTGATGAAGTGCAGAGATTTATTTGATAAACTTTTCCAGCGTTTCGTACAGCAGTTCCGGGTCCACCGGCTTGCTCAGATGCGCGTTCAGCCCGGCCTCCATGCTCCTTTGGACATCCTCGTCAAAGGCATTGGCGGTAAGGGCAATGATCGGGATGCCTGCGGCGTCCGCATGACCGCTTTTCCGTATCGCAACGGAGGCCTCCAGCCCGTTCATCTCCGGCATCCTCATATCCATGAGCACCGCATCATAATAGCCCGCCGGTTTCCGTGTGAACATATCGACGGCGACGCGGCCGTTCTCGGCATGTTCGGTCTCGATCTCCCGCATGGAAAGGATCATCATCAGGATCTCGGCGTTGATCTGCATATCTTCCGCAAGGAGGATCCTGCGCCCTTTCAGGCGGTCCTCCCCTGCTTTTTCCGCAGCAGCTCCGCTCTCTTCGGATGCCCGCTCCGGAATTTCAAGGGGGATCATCACCGTAAAGCTCGTTCCCTCGCCCTTAACGCTCTTCACATCGATATAGCCGTTCATCAGCTCCACGATATTCTTCGTGATCGGCATACCGAGTCCGGTGCTCCCGTATTTATTTGTATAAGAAGAATCCTCCTGACTGAAGGTATCAAAGAGTTTCGGAAGATATTCCGGACTCATCCCGATCCCGGTATCGCTTACCGTAAACAGGAAGCCTGCTTTTCCGTCCTTCTCACCGGTGTTTTCAACATGAAACGTGATCCTGCCGCCTTCGTTCGTAAACTTTACGGCATTCCCCAGTATGTTGATCAAAGCCTGCCGGAGCTTCATCTCATCCCCGGTAAAGCAGCCGTCGATCCTGCCCTTTGTAACGTATTCGTACGTCAGTCCCTTATCCCGGCACTGCCCGGCGATGATCGTATTGACCTGGTCCAGCGCCTCGCGCAGCTGAAACTCCTCTTTCCGTATCGTCATCCTTCCGGATTCGATACGGGACATATCCAGGATATCATTGATGATATCCATCAGATGTGCGGCGCTGCTTCCGATCTTTTCCAGATATCCCCGGGTCTTTTCCGATATATCGGGATCGCTCAGGGCGATATTGTTCAGACCGATGATCGCATTCATCGGCGTCCGGATCTCATGACTCATATTGGACAGGAACATGCTCTTTGCCCGGTTTGCTTCTTCCGCTGCTGCCAGTGCATCAGACAGAGCCCGGTTCTTCGCGAGATCCTCACGCATCTCACGGTCGATATCGGAAAAGCCCACGCCGATCGCATGGACCTGGTGGTCTTCCCTGTCTTTGGGATGCCGCACGCCGGCCATACGGAGCATCTCGTAGGAATCGCTCCCCTCTCTGTGGAGCAGGTACCTGTATGAAATGATCAGCTCACTCTCCAGCCGTTTCCTTATCTGCGCGGGATCCACAAATGCCAGAAAGCCATCCCGGTAGGCACTGTCAACATAGTCCTCCGCATACGCCCGGAAAAAATCCCGGAAGGAGAAGTGCTCTCCGAGCTTCAGTGCTTTTTTATAGCGATTATCCGTCCGGTAACAGATCCCCTCGTCCGTATCCAGCACCACATGATAAACACAGCGGTAATCCGAAGCCATCGCTGTGATCATCTGCGACATTTCCAGAGTCTGCTTCTCATCCCGCTCATGCCGTTCCGTGATATCCGAGATGAAAACATAATAAATACCGCCATACTGTTCCGTATCCGTATAATGCCCGTAATCATCCACCCAGCGGATGCTCCCGTCCTTACGGACAATGCGGTATTCCACATGATCGAAGCGATCTTCGCTTCCTCTGATCTGTTCGCTAATGGATTGGGAGATCGACTCATAATCCTCCGGATACAGCATGCCTTTGAAGGTATATCCGGTCAGGGCCCGGAACTCCTCCGTATCCCTGCAGCCGAAGATATCGAGCACGGCATGGTTCACATAAAGAAGCTCCTCGGGTTTTTGTGCCCTATAAATGAAAAAACCTCCCGGCATATGCCTGCCGATCTCTTCAACGATATGCCTGATGTCTTCATTGAGCATGAAGTGCTGTCCGAACATCCGTGATCCTCCACCCTGATCAGATCATAGCTTCCAGCGTCTTTCTCCCTGTTTCGATCCTCTCAAGAAAAGCGGGATAATCCGCTTCCTCTTTATTTCTGAGCAGTTCCACCATTTCGTTTACCGGCTCGCAGAGCGGCGTGAGCGCAAGGTTTCCGAGCGCGCCTTTCAGGCGGTGGGCCGCCTCGAAAGCCTCTTCCTTATCCTTTGCCTCCACGGCATTCTTAAGCGCTTCAAAGGCCGGATCTTTTACGGCTTTCTCCACGAGCTTCAGATAGAAATCCTCTTTGTTCATGCAGCGCGTCAGTCCCTGTTCCACATCGGCGCCGAATGCTTTTAACGCTTCGATCGTGATCATGATTCAGTTCTCCTTTTCGTCTATGATAAACTTTTCAAACTCTTCCGGAGGAACGGGCCTGGAAAAATAATAACCCTGTATCAGCTCGCAGCCCATTTCCTTCAGGGCCTTCAGCTGTGACTCATCCTCAACGCCCTCGGCCACGGCCGGCACTTTTATGAACTTTGCGATATCCATGACCAGTTCCACCAGCTTCCGGCTCTTTTCATCTTTGTTCATGTTCCGGATGAAGCTCATATCGATCTTGAGCACATCGATGGGGATGCTCGTGATCATGTTCAGGGAAGAATAACCTGTCCCGAAGTCGTCCATTTCGATCTTGAATCCACGGTTTCGGAGATTGTTGATGACCTCCGTCAGGCCCTTTGCATCATCGGCATAAGCCGACTCGGTGATCTCCAGCATCAGTTCGCTCGTGCTCAGACCGTTTTCTTCCAGTATATCCAGCAGTCTCTGTTCCAGTTCCGGATCGTAGATATCCACTCTGGAAACGTTCACCGATACGGGCAGGGTATAGTCAAAGCGCTCCTTCCAGTCCCGGATACGGGCGGCCGCCTCACGCCACACATAATGATCCAGTTTCTGGATCAGGCCGTTGCTTTCAAAGAGGGGGATAAAGTCACCCGGGCTGATCATGCCCAGCTCCGGATGCTTCCAGCGGATCAGCGCCTCGGCGCTCCGCAGCACCGGTTTCTCGGACTGTATCCCGTATTTCGGCTGGTAGAAAACGATCAGGTCCCTGTTCGCGATGGCGTCGTCGATATCATTGATCAGTCTCTCATGATAGAGGTCCGCATCGTTCAGTTCCTTGCTGTAATAATTGATCTGCTTCGTATAATCGCCGCGGATGCGGTCGCAGGCCAGCTTTGCATGGTCAAACCTGTCCTCGATGGAAATGTGCCTGTCGACGTTTTGATAGATGCCCGCCCGGATCCGGATCTTCGGGATATGGGAATAACCGGCAAGCTCTTCGGAAAGACCCGCAAAAACATTGTCATAGCTGTCCCTGTGATCCACGTACAGATAGAAATAATCGGCGTCCGGCCTGCAGCCGATGCAGGTCCCGTTTCCGAATACCCGCAGGAGCATGCCGGCCAGCTTTTTCAGCACCTCGTCACCGGTCTCACGGCCGAACATCTCATTGATCATATGGAAATGCTCGATATTGATCACGATGGCATCGTCCGCCGCCTCGTCATAGCTGTCGATCTGCCGTACGTATTCCTGGAAGAACTCACGCGTGAACAGTTCGGTGAGCTCATCCTTTTCCGCGCTGCGTATAATACTGTTATCCTCATACAGCTGAATGATCCTTTCGCATCTCGCGAGTATCACCTCGGGACTGTCGTAGGGTTTGGTGATAAAGTCATCCGCGCCCATTTTGATGCTGCTCACCTCGGCCGGCTTCTCGGAGGTCATGACGATCACCGGAATGCCCGAAAGCTGTTCATCCGCCTTGATCTCCGTGAGAAACTCTTCCCCGCTCATGACCGGCATGAGCAGATCCAGCAGGATCAGGGAGTACGGCGCCGTATGCTCACGGAGCAGCTGAAGCGCCTGCGCCCCGTTTTCGGCACAGGATACTTCATAATAGTCCTCCAGTATGTTTGCCAGTATCTCCCGGTTGATCTCCTCATCTTCCACGATAAGGATACGCCGTTTCAGTTTTTTCGGATAAGCAAATTCACTCATAAGCCCCTCCTGTTTCTTTATAGTAATTTTTCCAGTGTTGCAAAAAGATCTTCCGGCTGAACGGGTTTCGAGAGGTGGGCATTCAGTCCCGCCTGCAGGCTTCTCTGGACATCTTCATCGAAGGCATTGGCCGTGAGCGCGATGACCGGGATCTTTTTTGCGTCTTCCCTGTCCATCGAACGGATACGCCTTGTGGCCTCCAGTCCGTCCATCTCGGGCATGCGCATATCCATGAGCACGGCGCTGTAGTAGCCCTGCGAACTCGCTCCGAACATCTCCACCGCTTCCTTTCCGTTTTTCGCAAGGTCGACCTTCATATCCCGCATTTCCAGCACCATGATCATGATATCGGAATTGATCTCCACATCCTCCGCGAGGAGCACACGCTTTCCGGAAAGGTCTGCCGCGGCCTTCTTCCGGCTGTCCGTAAGATTCTTACGGTTTAAAGCGGAGCGGAACTCCTCGATCACATTAGCGGCAAAGATGGGTTTGGAAAGGAAACTGTCAACGCCGGCGTTTACCGCTTCTTCCAGGATATCATCCCAGCGGTACGCCGTCAGTATGATGATCGCCGACTGATCCCCGACGATCCCGCGTATCCGCCGCGTCGTCTCCACGCCGTCCATCCCCGGCATCTTCCAGTCCACCAGGATCAGCTGGTAAGGCTCCATCCTTGCATGTCTCAGATTGACCTTTTCAACGGCTTCTTCCCCGGACGTCGCGATCTCCGCCGAGATCCCCGCCTTTCCAAGGACCAGCTTTGCATGGTCGCAGGCAAGAGGATCGTCGTCGATGATGAGCACGCTGATCTTCTGCAGGTCGATCTCGTCCGCCTCCGCCTCCGATGTCTTACGGCCGGAATCCATGAGCGTTACCGTCACGGTAAAGACCGTTCCCTTATCCTTCTCGCTCTCCACGCCGATATTGCCGTTCATCATCTCGACAAAGCTCTTTGTGATCGCCATTCCCAGGCCCGAGCTTCCGTATTTCCCGGTCGAGGACGAATCCTCCTGGGCAAAGGTATCAAAGATATGCGGCAGGAATTCCTTACTGATGCCGATGCCGCTGTCCTCGATCACAAACTCCAGCGTCGTATGACCTTCAAAAGCGTTCACGGAGCGGACACGCAGCTCAACGCTGCCGCCCTCCGGAGTAAACTTTACCGCATTCCCGAGGATATTGATCAGGATCTGCCGCAGCTTCATATTGTCGCCGATATAGTAATCGCTGAGCTGGCCGCTCACATGGCACTGATAATCCAGGCCCTTGTCCGCGCACTGGCCGCTGAACATGGTATTGATGGCCTCCAGCAGCTGCTGGAAAGAGAACTCTTCGTTCTTTAAGACCATGCGGCCGGATTCGATCCTGGACATATCCAGGATATCATTGATCAGGCTGAGCAGATGCTCTGCCGAAACCCCGATCTTTTCCAGATATTCCCTGGTCTTCGGCGGCATATCGGGGTCGTTGAGCGCGATATTGTCCAGGCCGATGATGGCATTCATCGGCGTACGGATCTCATGGCTCATATTGGATAGAAATGCGGTCTTGGCCTTGTTGGCATCCTCGGCGACCGCCAGCGCCTCGGACAGCGCATGGCTCTGCTGCTCGATCTTTTCCTGCATCTGTATCCGCTCGTCAAGCTCCTGCTGCTTGACGCGGTTTTCCGCATCGGCCGTCTCTTTTTCGATACGGAGCAGGGCGTTCTTACGGTTCTGTGCGATCACGAACATGAACACGGCGGTCAGCACAACAACCATCAGGACCGACTGGACGATGCTGCGCAGCAGTATCCCCCGGGAGATCGAGCTGATCTTCTGACTGATGACACTCTCGCGGATCAGATAGGTCAGCATCCAGTCCGTACCTTCCACGGGGATATAGCTGAGGGTCTCCCGTATCCCTTTATAGGTAAAGGAAGCCTCGCCGCTCACATGTTCCGCAAAATCTTTTCTCACCTTTTCATAAGAATAATCATTTTCGTAATCGCAGTTTTTTAGCGCGTCCAGAAGATTATCCTCCTCCGCCAGACCGCCTAGGATCATGTCGGTAAGGGCCACGCCGTCGGATGTATAGATATTGGAGAACGTGGTGTCGCTGTTCTGCGAATGCATGGAAACGCCCTGCAGCATTTCCTTCATGTCGATCTCCATGAAGCATACGAGCAGCTCTCCGCCGTTGAACGATATGTGATCGATGGGGGTCGCGATAATGACTTTCTTGTCGTGAGTATTCAGATTTTTGATCGAGATCTCGGGGCCGGTGATCGAATGGCGGTCAAAACGGTACAGATCGATATCCGACTGTATCCCTGTCGAGGTGTAGATCTGTCCTTCCGTATCCACGAAAGCAAATCTCTCCAGCTTGAACAGCTTTTTCATCCTGGCCTGGTACGCCTGAAGATGCTCCACATCGCTCAGGTCCTCGACGCTCATCAGTTCCAGCGCGGTATTGAGGTCGCCGATCCTTCCCCGCAGATTGTCCGCAACCACCTGCTCCCTTCTGCCTGCAAGCTCATCGAGGTACAGAAGACTGACTGTCCGCGCCACTTCCTGCGAATCCTCACGGGCACTCTGGCCGATCCATAAAGTACCGAACACGATGATCAGTATAACGGCGATGCCCCCGATCAGGGCTATGACCGTGACCTTGTTTTTCCTGTTCTCCACCCTTAAAGCCTCCCCCATGGCAATGTCGGGTCTTACCCTCACATAAAAAACCCTCCAATTTAGTATTTTACTAAATCGAAGGGCTTTTTGCAATGTTATGGAATAGCTTCAGGTATCTCCGGGTATATCCTGACCATGAATAACGGTACCGGGTGTGCGGAGATTGCTGCTGCTGCCCCGGGAAAGGTCTCCGAAGATCTCGCAGTTCTCGATCAGCACGTCATTGACCACGGGCTCTCCGAAACCGTAGATGATCATGACACCGAAATATGCCCAGTATCCGTTGGACTGCTGATGCGCACTGTAATGCTTATAGCTTTCCAGCTTGCAGTTGCGGATCACGACATGATTGATCTTTTTGTTTTCCGCCACCGCTCCCACATGCGCATCCGGCTCCAGATCGATGCAGGCCATCGGTGAATGACCGTCATGCTCATAGTACATGTGGCATTTCTCTATGGTCAGGTAATCGGCCCGGATCACACCGATATTGTTCCGGGCATTGTCGAAAATCTCACAATTCCTGATCGTTACATTGCTGACGGTCTTGTTTCCGCCGTCATTGATGTAGATACCGTCGCCGCGGTTATCTTTGATCACCATATCGCGGATCGTGATATTCTTCCCCCTGTCGATGGATATTCCCATTCCGTACTGACCGACGCTTCCGCCCGGATGCCGGAAACGCTCGCCGGCAAGCACGCCGCCACGTATACTCACATCATCCGCCCGGATAAGGAGCACATTATATCCGTCACTGCCCTTAGCCGCCACATAGAGCTCGGCCTCCCCGTCCAGGACCAGACTGACGCCGCTCTTATCAAGCATGATGCTGCCCGACGCGCCCACATTATATTTCCCGGCAGGGAAATACAGCTTATGCTCATTTTCCTCATCTGCCGCTGCCGCGCTGATGGCCGAATTGATGGCGCCGGTATCATCCACGCCGTCATCGGGGATCGCACCGAAGTCCGTGACCTCGAGGCACTTTTCGGGCTTGGGTATATACTTCACCGGGCTGATCCCCTTGATCTTCATCGGATTGATCTTAAACTTCACGACCTTTGTTCCGCCGTAGATCCCCACGCCGCAGATCATAACGGAAGCCGTGCCGCACTTCGTATTGTTCCGGTAGCTGTCCTCCAGCACCGCAAAACCGTCTTCCCCCGGCGTTGTGGCGGGATCCGGCACAAGCTTCAGCTGCTTTCCGCCAAGCTTTACAGTAAAGAACTCATCCGAAAGAGGGATCGTGACCGGCTCGTAGCCCCCGTTATAATTCTGATCCTTTACGGAAACACTCGCCTTACCGATATCATACCCCTTATCCAGGATACGGTATCCCACGCTGATCACGCTGTCCGTGAAATTCCCTTTTCCTTTTACCTGTACCGTGATCACATCCCCGCTGTTCACGGTATCCCTGCTGCCCAGAACGACTCCGTCTTTCAGGTAAACGATCTCCTTTTCATAATCAACGCCGGCCTTGAGCGTCGAGCCTTCCGCGTCCGTGACCTTTACCTTTGTGGTATAGCCTCCTGCTTTGCCCGTCCACACTTTGTCGGCTGCCGCAACGCAGATCCCCGCGGCTTGGGAAAAAGCAGTTTTTTCGATCACAAATTCTTTTTCTGTCTTGCCGGAATAGAAGCCTTTTCCTTTGATGATGACCACAGGCGGCTTCTTTGCCATGGCGCTGGTCGTTTTATTGTTCTTATAGCTTAAGGTATAATCCTTTCCCTCTGTCAGCGTATAAGTTCCCGCTTTCAGCGTGACCGGGGCTTTCCCGCCTTTTTTGAGATAATGTCCCGCAGCGATCTCACACTTGACGGTGCTGATATCGGTGGGAACGATCTTATACTTTACGGTCTTCTTTCCGGTATAGCCGTTCTTTCCGGTAAAAGTCATGGTAGCCGTGCCGGCTTTATCATCTTTTTTATAGCTGACGGTATAGGCGTGTTTCGGGATTTCAACGCCGCCGAGGCTTAAGCTGACAAGTTCTTCCTCCGGGCGGATACGTTCCAACCCCGGCTTTACTTCATAAGAAGCCTGGACGCCGCTGACCGTTGCCGACTTGATGGATGCGCTGATCGTAAAGCTCACGGCTTTTTCCCCGAGGAAGACCAGTCCGTTCGTTCCCGGACTCCCCATGCCCCGGATCAAAAAGCAGTATTTCCCGGGATCCACGGAGATCACGGGATCGGTGATCGTATAATCCACGCCCTTTACCAGCTTCGTTCCGCCATAGCTCACACTCAGCTCATAAGGCTTCCCCTTTTTCGTGAGGGTATCGGAAGTGACTTCTTTTCCCGTATAAGGCTGTACCGGTATGGAAGATATCTTCAGCTTTGATACATCCACAGCCTCCCGGTCAAAAATAAGCAGGGAGGTAAACGCGTATTCACCGAAATTGCCCTTTCCTTCGATAGTGACCATGGTACCGACATCCTCACCCGGCCGGCCGGTAAGCTCCTCATCCGTGAGTTTTCTCAGCTTGCCCGTTTCATCATCCATCACGCCGAAATCAAAATCCTGCTGATATTTCAGGGCTTTTCCGTTAAAATAGATACTCGGCGTGTAGCTCTGTTTCTTTCCGGTATAAAGAAATGTAGTCTCACTGATCGTAGTCCTCCCGTCCGTCAGCGGGGCCGGAAGGATGTCAAAGAAGACCAGCGTCGATCCCGTATAGCTTCCCTTCATGTTAACGATGACTCTCGGAGCCGCTTCAAAATCATCCTCACTCGGATAAGCCTTATTCTCCATCACATAGGCATTTACATTATGCGCCCAGCTCAGGGTGTAGTCCTTGCCCTCCGTAAGCAGCCAGTCGCCGAAATAGACACGTGGACGCGGCTGATGGGCATCGCCGCTGTAGGAATATATGTTACCGTCCAGGCTCGTGATCCACAGCTCCGATGCCTTACGATTCGGATCCATCTGATCCTCTTCGAGCACGCCTTCGCATTCCGGTGCTTCTCCCGGCTCCTCTTCGTCCTCGGGTGCTTCATTTCCGGATACGGCTTCCTCATCCCCGCGCTCCGCTTCCGCTTCATTATCGGAAGCACTCTCTTCTTCCACGTCCGCATCATTATCGGAGCTGCTCTCTTCTTCGGAAAGCTCCGCCTCTCCGGATCCGCTTTCTCCTTCCTCCGGGAATTCCTTCTCTTCCCCGTCTGCCGCCTCCGCAGGCAGCTCCTCATCGGAAAGCTCCGCTTCCCCGGGAAGAATCTCCTCATCCTCTCCCGCGGCGTATACCGGAAATGCTGCAAGACTGTCACCGATACTGCCGAAACAGAGCACGGCACTCAGTCCGAGCCCCGCGATCGTCCTGCTGATTTTTCTTTTTCCTCCCCTCATCTTTACACCTCCTGAGATCATTGCGCTGTCTGCTTCTTCTGCTGCCGTTTTTTTACAAAACCGCTTTTTTTATGCACGCCCGCCTGCGGCAGTAAGCAGCTGCATTTTTAACGGTCAAAAGTGAATCTGTCAAATATATAACTCTCCTCCGGCGCATCGGAACGGAATTCAAAATAGACCGCATGCTTTCCGATCACGCCGCAGGCCAGTTCCGCTGTCAGTTCCTTCTCACTGCCCGTAAAGTCCAGTACGGAGATCACGCGTCCTTTATACGAATCCAGGCGGACCAGCACTTTGAGTTTTTTTGCTTCCTCCAGGACCACGCTTACGCTTTTCGCCGTATTCACACCAAACTGCAGATAACGGAAGCCCACTGTCGTGCCGGAAGTGATATCAACCACCGACGTGGAGAGATCCTCTCTCTGTTCGTAGCCCGGGCGCACATAAGCCCTTTTCCGGCTGCCGTAGATGTGGCAGGCATAGCCGGCCGAGATCCACTTATACGCATCCAGACCGTTGATATGGGCTCCCTGGGAAGTCATCTCTACCGGTTTTGAAGAGACCGGCTCTCCCTCCAGGTATTTCACGTCTCCGATATAGAGCTTCCCGTCGGTCCCAAGTGCCACATCCACGGGCTCCAGCATGGCCTGGCGGGAATACTCGTTCACACCGGTCTGCCGGTGATAGAATATGTACCACTTTCCGTTCACTTCCATGATGGAACCGTGGTTATTGCCCCACTGGTAGGTCATGGTGCCGCGGCCTTCGCTGTCATGAAGGATCTCGCCGCCGTTAAAACTGATATCGCCGCCGTCATGGAAGGGACCGAAGGGAGTCTCGGCGATCCGGTAGGACAGAAAACCGTTGCAGGGCTCAAATACACCCAATTCGGGAACCGGCTTTTCATAACGTTTCGAATAGAGATATACATATTTCCCCAGAACCTTCCGGGGACTGGAGGCTTCGAAAAAGGCATCGATCAGCGAGATGTGCCCGTCATCCTTCGGATCCCAGGGGCAGGTGGAGTGGCCCAGGGGATTCTCCACCAGCGTTCCTTCTTTGATCGTCGCCATATCCTCTTCCATTTCCGCGATATAGCAGGGCGCCGCGCAGCCGCCCCAGTAGGCGTAGACCTTTCCGTCGTCATCCACCAGTACACCGGGATCGAAACCCAGCTTTGTTTCCACGGGATCTTCAAAGGGACCCCAGGGCGTTTTGGCGGATGCCACCACCACGAGACTTCCCTTTTTCTCTGCAGCATAGAGATAATAGGTATCTCCTTTTTTTACCACATCCGGCGCATAAAGGATGGAATCATAATGTGTCCGATAAATTACCCCGTGACATTTCCAGTCCGTCAGGTCGTCCACCGGTGCCGACCATACGACATAGTCCCTTCCGCAATACTGATCCTTCTCGATATCGTGAGAGCCGTACACATAGACCCTCTTTTCACCCTCATGCTCAAAGACCCTGGGCTCTCCGTCCGGGACATGCTCCCAGAGCGGCATATAGGGATTTGCACCTTTGATATATTCCTTCATGATGATCCTCCTGAGGCCAGTTCGTATTTTGCTCTTTCTGCTGCTTACGGATTGCTGACGGTCTCATGAGCTTCTGACCCTGGCATCATCTTATCATTATTCCGCCCTTATTTCCATATTAAGCGTGTGAATTTATCGGAAAACCGGTCCCGGCCCGGGGTGCTCCTCCATGCAGCCGCATGCCCTGCTTTGATCAGCAATGTGCTGTCCGTCAGTACAAAGCTGCATTTTATCGGAAAACATCCTGAAAAAAGACAGGGGTGATATGATTTTATTACAGGCGGAATGGTGCAGTTTTACAGGAGGTGTCTATGAAGATCAGAAAAACGGAAATGTTTGCAGCCATGCTTTTCACAATGATCCTGGCTTTCGGAGGCTTCTTTTTAAGAGCAGATGCCGGAGACAACGAAGCGGATGAAACGGATCCAGTCTATACAGAGGATTCCGTAATGTTCTTTGATCCCGGGGAAGAATTTCCGATATCTTCACCGGAAGAGGAAGAAGGGAACGGTGAGAAAGGAAGCCTGACGATCCGGGAAGATATCCTGTATGATCTGATGAGTAAGATATACGAGCTGATCCGGGAATGGAGCCGGGAAAAAGGAGAGGAATTCCGTCTGTCCGAAGGCCTGAGTGAGGGAGCGATCGGCCGTGCAAGCGAGCTCTATCTGATGAACGGGGGTACCCGTCCTAACGGAACAAATGACTTTTTCCCCGAGAGCGTCACCGCATTAAATGTCCAGGCGGCCTGCACCTGGGCCGAATTCTGGGGAGGTAAACTCGTTGATGATTACGACTGTGATGCCATCGCAAAAGCGTGGTTCGACGAGAAGATCAGGCGTCTTCTCGAACAGTCGCTGGATTGCGGCTGTACCTATGTAAACCGTGACATCGGCCTGGGCTGTGTAAGACACCGCGATAACGGTTTTGTCTGCTTCTTCTACATCGGTGTTGACCATGCCGATGAACTGGTCATACCCAAAAAAGCCGAGTATACCGAACGCCGGATCGATTTTTACAGCAATCTCATCCGTTTCGAGACGATCGTTCCCGATACCCTGAAAAAAGGAAAAACCGCTGATATACGGATCCTCGCGCTCAGTATCAATGACCGAAGCTGGGAGATCAAGGATAAAAAGCTGGAAGCACAGATCGACGGGATCACTTTTTCTTCCGATAACGAGGCTGTCGTGTCGGTATCGGATACGGGCCGTCTGAAAGCACTGAAGGCCGGTACCGCTGTGATCACGGTCTCCGCTCCCGGTTACGGAACAAAAGAATTTACCGTCACGGTACCCGGTAATGCCGATCCCTTGCCTCCTGCTCCGGAGGTGGAGATCGAGGCTGTGGATGCAGGAACTGCAGCGATCGCCGTAAAACAGAAACTGGATATTTCCGGAGCAGCTGCCGCAGCCGTCAGCGAAAACTACCGCGGCGTACTCCGTTATGTTTCCGATAACAAACAGGTCGCCGGTGTCAGTGCCAAAGGTCTGGTAAAAGGAAAAAAGGCCGGATCGGCAACGATAAAGATATACGGAGACTTCTCCGGGAGATCCGTACTGCTTGCCACCTACTCCCTGCTGGTAACAAAACCGGTCCTGAAATTTACCGAGGATCTGAACTATGTACACGATACCCTGGATCTGAATGCCTTCATCACGGGGCTTCCGGAGGGTCAGCCCATCCGCTGGTCCATCCCCTCCTCCGCCAAAGCGGCTTATCTTTCCGATGACAGCGGGACGATCACTGCCCTGAAAAACGGAAGCATCAAGGTCAGCTGTATCATCGGTGAGGGGAAAAATGCCGCTTCCTGCAGCGCCACACTGAAGGTCCGCATCCCCAAAACGCCGAATGCCGTAAAGATGAAAGAAGGAAAATACAAAACCGTCACCCTGAATAACGTCAGTCCCTATACCGATGTGCAGTGGAGCGTCGATGAGAACACATGCGTCCTGATCACAGAGCAGCCGAAGAATAATAAAGTACGGCTCCATTCCGTCTGCGCCGGAGATACCATACTCCGGGCAGTTGTGGACGGACAGGAATACCTCATTCCGGTGACGGTAAAATAATACCGCCTGCCAATACTCCCCGTCAGTCTCCCTGTATGTCCGTTTTCGGCCCCAGCAGGGACTGATGGGTACGGGTGATCTCGAGCACTTCCTCCTCCGCGTCCACAAAGATCTGTGCGATCCGCGGGTCGAACTGGCTCCCGGCTCCCTCCTGTATGATGTTCATGGCTTTTTCAAAGCTGAAGGGTTCCTTATAGCTGCGTTTGGACACCAGTGCATCAAAGACATCCGCCACCGCCATGATACGTGCCGAAAGCGGGATATCTTCACCGGCCTTGCCGCTGGGATAGCCCTTTCCGTCCCACCTTTCATGGTGATAGGTGGCAAGATTCCTGGCCTCCTGCAGGTAGCTGCTGTCGGAAACCAGAGACATAGCGCTCTCTATGACCCGGCTGCCTGCAGTCGTATGGCTCTTCATCGCCGCAAATTCCTCATCCGTAAGTTTTCCGGGCTTGTTCAGTATGGTATCCGAAACCATGATCTTGCCCACGTCATGCAGAGGTGCCGAATTCGCCACATCTTCCGTATACTCATCTGTGAGCATATCCGCATAGACACCCTTTTCCTTCATCTTCTTCATGATGAGCCGCACATAGGCTGCCGTCTTGCGCACGTGATCACCCGTATTCTTGTCGCGGCTCTCCACCATATCCGCGAGGATATAGATCAGACCGTTCTGCATATGGGCGATCTCGTCGCCCTTCTCCTTTACGGCTTCCAGATAGCCCACGGTCTCGCCGATGGTCTTGGAAAGGGAATCATACAGGTTTTCGATCTCATCGCCGGTAGCGATCTCCAGATGCTGCAGGCGGTCTACGCTCACCTCTCTCGCTTCTTCGCTGTCATAGGCAAATTTCCTGGCCGACATGGTCATTGCCGCGATCGGATAGATCAGATGATAATCCACCAGCCAGATGCACAGAGCCAGGATAAAGATATAAAAACCGATAAAGAGCGAGAAGACCTTGGTCATGTAATTCAGCGTGGAAAGGTGGATCTCCTCCACCTTGATATCCGCGGCCGCATAGCATACGCAGTTTCCCTTCAGGTCATAGATGGGATGGAATACGGTCATCAGACGGCCGTAGACCGTATCGTCCAGTAAGGTCTCCACTTCCTCTCCTGCAAGGAAAGCATCCTTATACGGTTTCAGATAATCCTCCAGTTCGATGAGCGTCCCGGGCTCCTGTCCCTTCACCTCGGCGGTATCCAGATCAAAGATGACCCGCACACCCTCGTCGGTAAAACGGTAAACATAGATATATTCGATATCGGGATTCCCATGGCGTATGCTCTCGAGACGCATTTCGATATCCCCGTAATCCGGTCCGTTTTCTCCCAGCGTAAGATATTCATCCACCTTGGCCGGATCGATCAGGTCCGCCGCGAGCTTGGCAGCGCTGGTACAGCTGTAGGTATACTGCTCCAGAGCGAAGCTGTTGAAAAGGAAATAACTGATCACGGTAGTCACAACAGCCACACAGACCATGATGACGGAGATGATGGCAATGATCTTGCTCCGCAGTGAAAAGGAGCGGGTCGCATTCTTTTTTGCATCCGTCAGGGCGTCATCCGAAAGCGGTGCCTGACGCCAGCCGGTCAGCCAGAGACCGGGTTTTACCTTTTTCGGGATCAGCTTCAGGATGATAAAGACCAGCAAAACGGTGATCGCCTTGTCGATCAGGTCGATGACCACATCCGAGATCATCTGGGCACTGAAGACGTTCAGCGTCCCGCTCTCCAGAAGCTCCTTTGCAAAGGGCGCGCTGATCCCCTCTCCCATGCCGAAGCCGTAGAGCAGATAAGTCAGGATCGAACCCAGAACGCCTCCGATAAAAGCAAAGACCGGAACCGTGAGCAGCGCCCTGCCAAAGCGGTCAAAATACCCTTTCCTGCCAAACCAGGCCCCGCAGGCGGCGATCATCGTAGACAGCACCACATAATAGGCGTTGGTGGGATCGCTGAACATATTGATGATATTATTGGCGTAACCCACAAAGATACCGGGAAGATAGCCTCCCAGCGCCGAAGCCAGCAGCGTGCCCACATTATCCATGAACAGCGGCAGCTTCAGAACACCCATAAGTCCGGAAAGGACGTAATTCAGCAGCACCATGCAGGCATAAAATGCGATCTGGACCAACAAGTGCTTTCCGCTTCTTTTTTCAGCAAAATCTTCCGATCCCGTTCCTGTCACAAAGATCACCCCATTCCGTAAAATCATCCTGTCTGAGTTCTTCAAGCCGTGACAAACAATATAAAAGTACTACCAATAACATAACACAAAAAGCTCCGTCTGCCAACGAAGCTTTTCGATAGATTTTACGCTTATGCCCGGGGTGAATACGATCCCGTCCGGTGAGCTCAGCAGCTCTTTTTCATTATACGGCAGCCTTCTACTGCAGCTTTGTCACCTGCGTGGTGGCGACCCAGCCGCTCCTTCCGTTATAGCTGATCCTCAGCCAGGTTTCCCTATCCTCAAGTATGGACAGATGCGTGCCGTTGGGGATCGGCTCGATGATGGGATAATCCGTTCCCGGTCCCTCGCGGAAATTCACATGATCATCCTCCGCCGTTACCTCCACGGTATAGAGGACAGGCTCTTCGGCTGCATCTTCCGGTACCGGCGTGGGTGACGGTGTCGGGATCGGCGTGGGCGTTGCCTCCATTTCGCCTTCTCCCTCCGGCCATATGCTGCCGCCGTCCTTCAGACCCGAAAGGATGCCTTCCACTCCGGCTCTGCTCAGGTCTCTCCTCCGGATCATACTGCCGTATTTCGCAAGCTCCGCCTCGTATTCCGCATTGCTGATCCGTTTCTCCACTCCGTTGTCGGACCGGTAACACACTCCTCCCTCCGGGAAGCACTCCTCTTCCGGAGCGCCGCGCCGGGATGCCTCCCAGTCATACTCGGTCCACAGCAGGGATGTTCCTTCTTCAAAAACACTCTTAAAATATGCCAGCAGAAACTGATCCTCCTGCCCCGCCTTGACAAAATCCTTCCGTTCAAAATATCCCCCGTAGGTATGTCCGTGGTCGATCTTTACCGCTTCTCCGTCGCGGACCGTATAGATATTGAAAAGCTCAAACTGGGCCGGTCCCATGTTATCCATATCATAAGCGATCTCGATCAGTTCCGGGATATCATCGTCATTGATATAGGCCAGGTCGTATTTCGGATCGCGTATATCCTCTCTCTCCAGGATCGGTGTATACACCTCCAGCAGATCCGTTTCTTCCTCTTCGGGCTTTTTTGAAGGCGTGGGCTTCGATGCCTCCGTTGCTTTTGCCTCTGCCGTGGGTACGGCTTTCTCCGTCGGCTCCGCCAGCGCTTCACTATCTTCTTCGTCCGAACCCCTCAGTATAAAGCCAAAGAGGATCACGACCGCCAGCAGAAGCAGCACTCCTCCCGCGATCATAAACGGCCACGCCGGCAGCTTCTTTCTGATCTTCCTTGCTCCTTCACGTCCGGAAACCGGCGTTCCGCATTTATAGCAGATCTGCTCATAATCCTTCAGTTCCGTTCCGCATTTTCTGCAGGTCATCTTATTCCTCCAAACAGGATCCATATATTTATACGCGGGCAGCCGGGAATTCTGTTCACGCGGCTCTATCTTACCCGAAAACCGTGAGATTTACAAGCGCGGCAAAATCCTTCCTCCGCAGAACCACCCGGATCATTGAACGCTGCGGTCTGTCCTTGACACTCGTAATATTATAGCACATAATTGTTACGAATGCAGTCGTCAGCCGCTTTTCGGCATAAAAAGAAAGGATCCGTATCATGATCAGAAAAAAAGAAGAATGCAAGATCGAGTACAGGGAGCATATGCGCGACGGAAAAGGGACCGTAGAGATCACAAACTTTATCGAAGGCCCTCAGGAGCTCTGTGACAAGGGACGCCTGTTTTCAAAGATCAGCCTGAAACCCGGCTGCAGCATCGGATATCATGTGCATGAAAAAGACAGTGAACTCTTCTATATCCTTCAGGGAAGCGCTGAATACAACGATAACGGAGAGCTCCGCACCGTATCTGCCGGCGATGTGACCATCTGTCCGGCCGGAAGCGGACACGGCATCGAAAACAAAACGGATGAGCTCGTGGAACTGGTCGCCGTGATCGTATATGCATGAATTTACAGAGGGAAATTTATGGTACAGGTAAATGATCCGATCACGATCAACAGAACCGTGATCAAAAACCGTCTCACCATGGCGCCGACCGTCAAGTTTGATCTTGCCGGCGAAGACGGAAAAGTAACGGAAAAACATATCGCTCATTACCGTGAACGTGCGGCGCACGGCTGCGGACTGATCTGCGTGGAAGCCACGGCAGTCACGCCCGGCGGAAGATTTGCAAAGAACCATCTCGGCTTATGGGAAGATGCGCAGATCAACGGCCATAAGGCGCTCACGCAGGCCTGCCATGAGCATGAGGCTGCGGTGATCCTGCAGCTGAATCATACCGGCATCACCGCCAATCCGGACTGCGGACCCTCGATCGGCCCGTCCGCCGTCCCCACAAGAGATCCTTCCGTTCTGTCAAAGGAAATGAGCGTGGAGGAGATCCATGAGATGCAGCAGCATTTTCTGGATGCTGCGGTCCGCGCAAAAAAAGCCGGCTACGACGGAATACAGCTCCATGGCTGCCACGGTTATCTGATCAACCAGTTCATCTCTCTGAAAACAAACCACCGAACGGATGAATACGGCGGCAGCACGGAAAATCGGGCGCGCTTTGCGGCTGAACTGATCCGCAGGATCCGTAAGGAATGCGGAGACGCCTTCCTCATCTCGGTCAGGACCGCCGGGATCGAGCCGGATGTAGCCACTGCCTGCGCCATCGCGGAAGAATACGTGAAAGCCGGCTGCGATTATCTTCAGGTATCCACCGGGATCGAATGGGAAGATCCTTCCGTTACGGAAAACGGGGAGCCCTACAACCGCTTCTGTTCCCTTGGCGTACGTTTCCATGAACATTTCAAAGGCCGCGTACCGGTATCCTGTGTAAACGGGATCCTGGATGTTTCTCTTGCCCGCTATCTGATCGAAAACGAACTGACGGACACCGTGGATCTGGCCCGGGCACTGCTGGCGGATCCCGCTTTCTGTGAAGCGGTACTCGAAGACAGGCCTTACGTAAAATGCTTTAACTGTCCCCGCTGCCAGTATGGTCCCGGCATGCCGCACAAGTGCCCGGCAGAGATGAAGCGTAACGCGGACCGGGAGCTTTCCTGAACGCTTTCGGGAAAACTCCCGGCTGCAGCTCAGCTGCGGCTCATCGTATCTCCACGGGGATCACATATTCCCTCCCGTCCACAGTAGCCGTGAGCGTCGTTTCCCCGGGATAAAAACCGTAGATCCTTACTTTGTTGTTTTTCGGTATCTCCGTGATCAGTATCCCTTCTTCCTCATTACAGCTCCATTCCACATGGGTAAAGGAACTGACGTTTTTCAGGGTCACGGTTTTGTAACTTCCCTCTTTCAGCTTTACGCATTTCGGGGTCTTCGGGATCTTTACCTTCAGCGCCGCCGTATATTTGGCCGCGTACTTTCCGCTGCCGATGGTACAGCTTACCTTCACGCTTCCGTTCTTCAATGCCAGGATCTGACTGCCGTCGCCGGAAAGCCATGCCGTTTTGCTCTTGGCCGGTATGGACCATTCAAAGGGCTGTCCCTCAGGCAGGCCCGTGATATAGTCGTTCGGATCCAGCGCTGCATATTCATAAGTCAGATCCTTTGTGAACTTCAGCACCGGCTTCGTAACGCCCACCGTATATTCCGCAAGCTTTGTCATCCTGCCGTAATGCATCCCGTATACGCTGATAAAGGTCATACCGGCAGCTTTTCCTTTTACCACGCCTTTTGAGGTCACGGTCGCGATCCGTTTATCCGCGGAGACATATTTCAGCTTTCCTTCATAAGCGGCGGTGACCGCTGCCTGCACATCCGGCGCGATATCGGTCCGCTGCTTTACGGCCAGCGTTACGCTGCCTGCATTTACCACTTCGATCTCTTCTTCCGGCCCGGGCGGTGTGGGAGAAGGAGACGGCGACGGTGTCGGTGTCGGCTCTCCCGGTTCTTCACTTCCCGGAACCGTGACCGTAAATGTCCTCGTACCGTAGCCCGGTGCCGTGACCGTGACCACCGCGCTGCCTGCCTTCAGCGCCTTCAGCACGCCCGTGTCGGATACCGTCAGAACATCCTCCCGGTCGGAGGAATAGCTCATCCCGTCGATCCGGGCTTCAAGCCGTATCCAGTCCTCTTCATCCGTACTGTGCGCAAGGATACGGACTTTGTCACTCTTGCCTTTTTCCAGTGTTTCCGGCACAAGCGTATCAAAACGGATATAGTCGCTCTTAAAATCGATACGGCATTCCTTATTCAGTGCATCTTCCCTTATATTCACATCTCCCGCTTCATCATAACCGATATAGAAGAAGTAATGCATCCCCAGGCCGGGATGATTTACCACGGCGATCCCCACATCCCTGGCATCGCCGCAGCAGGAACTCCGCAGATTGGTCTCGACACATCTCTTCACACTCGCTTCAAACCAGTCGCGGGCAAGGGCATCGCTGTCATACTCGGTCCGGTAAGTGGTTTCATCATAAGCCTGTGAGGTGCTGCGGAAGGCCTGGCCGCAAACGGAAATGCCTTCCGCATCAAAATCGTCTTCGCCGTTGGGCCGGCATCTGTTCATCAGATAGATCTCTGTGGCCCGGTCGATCCCGATCTTAGTCAGTCCCTCGCTCAGACGGTATTCTCCTTCGATCCCGTTTTCCACGCGCCACTCGTTGATCAGCTCAAGGATCCTCTGCATCACTTCATAATAGATATCCTCCCGGACCACCATACTCCCGGCATCTCCCCCGGGCTCCGGCGACGGCGTGGGGTCTTCTGTCGGCGTCGGGTCCTCCGCAGGCGTAGGCTCTTCCGTGGGCGTCGGGTCCTCCGTGGGCGTCGGGTCCTCCGTGGGCGTAGGCTCTTCCGTAGGTGTCGGTTCCGCGGGCTCCTCCGTCGGTGTCGGTGTGGATCCCGGATCCTCAAATACCGTAAAGTCCGAGAGATCGTTCAGATTGATGGTGTAAAAATATCTTTTCTCCGGAGTGTCTGAAAAAAGCACCTCTGCACAATACCATACGACCCTGTCCCCGGCCACGACCGGCTGACAGTCCGATAATTTACCCTCATATCCGTAGATCCGGCCGGGATTTCCTTCCGCATCCAGCTCTGTATAGTATACATTTCCGCCGCACTGCCAGAGGAGCAGGAAGCGCTCCCCCGAGACCTTCACCAGATACGGCTGGGAAGGCCGTTCCGTTGTATAGGAGGTGATCGTTTTTTCCACAGCTGTACCGAAGCCCGTTCCCGATTTCGGCACGCTCAGCACAACGATATTTCTCGCTGCGGACGAATTACGGTAATCATATATATCGATATTGGACGACATCGCCATCAGGAACGAAGAGGACGAGATCTCAAAAGCGCCCAGCTCCGCACCGGTATAATTATCGCCGATGGCACCCGGAAACTCGTGCATCACCACATGATCAAAATAAGACTCCACACACGCGCCGCCGGAAACCGGATCCGTATATCTGCCGAGGATGATCCCTCTCGGGTAGGCATCTCCGTGGTCCACCGCATAGGCATAGCCGTTCTCGGCGCGGATATACTGGTTAAAGGAATGACTCACATAGCCGCAATACTCGTTCGCGATATCCGAGCGCTCCGAAGTGATCTGCATGGTATTCATATTCATCTGGATCGATAAGTTTGCCTGATGGTTCAGCCCGTCGTCCGGCGTTTTGAACATGCGGTGGCAGGTCCGGACCAGAAGATAACCGTCCGAATCCGTCATATCCAGAGAGCCGGCACGGAAAGGCGTTTCCGTATTGGCTCCGTAAAGCCCGGTCGAAGCGATACGGTTCCAGCCCTGATCGTAGGCGGTGATGCGGATCACCTCGATATCCTGTTCGGCGCTGTTGTTCCGGCCGGTCACGACATAATATCTTCCGTCGGAGGCCGCATAAAAGCCGCCGAATACGGGGAGCTCTTCGGCAATATGCATACGCCCGGTCTGCTGAAAAGTGCTGTCATAATACATGACATCAAAGCCGCCTTCAAAGTCTCCGGCCTGCACACGCATATATCCTCCCGAAAGCGGGATCAGGAACGAATAGGGTCTTTTCGCATTGTAGCCGCTGTAACCACGGCTGCGGCTGCCGTTATCGCCGGCTGCCTGAGGCTCCGGTACGGCTTCTTCCGTATCATTATCTCCGGCCTTTACCGGAAGTATGAAGCTCTGAAGCAGCAAAAGCATTGTCAGCAGTATACCTGCGACAGCACGGAATCTCCTGTTTTTCATATATGCCTCCTTCTCTGCCCTGCGGCAGCACTCCTGTTTCCCGGCGCCCGGGACCGTCCATATGCCTGCCGGCTTATCCCGGCAGCACGCAGCCGGAAAACTCAGCATAAGCCGTTTTTCTCATCTATCAGCTTCAGTATACGCCCAGCGCTGATGTATAAGTCCTTTTTCCGACGAATGGTATCTCTTTTCCGATAAATGACCTGTGAAGCCCGGCTCGCTATGATCTCAGGAGCAATTACAGCCTTAATAAACAGGATCTCGGCTTTTTCCCCGCTATCCTCTTTCCTCATAATCCTGTTGATTTTGCAGAAAAAAAAAGATATCCTGATATGAAGATCGGGGAATATCCGTGAATTGAAGAATCGTTATACCTTAAATCAGATTTCAGTCATAAAAGGAGTATAAACGGAATGAGAGCTGTTGTGACAAGAGTACTGTCGGCATCCGTTACGATCGACGGAGAGGAAGTGGCCTCTATCGGAAAGGGCTTTCTCGTGCTTCTCGGCGTGCATACGGAGGACGGTGAAGAACAGGCGAAAAAGATCGCCGATAAGATCTGCGGTCTGCGGATCTTTGAAGATGAAAACGGAAAAATGAACATTGCCCCCGGCGATGCGGGGGCGGAACTTCTGATCGTAAGCCAGTTTACGCTCTATGCCGACTGCAGTTCCCGAAGACCCGGCTTTACAAATGCGGCAAGGCCGGAGATCTCGGAACCGCTTTATGAACTGGTCGTCTCGGAGTGCCGCTCCAGGGGCTTTAAGGTAGGAACGGGCCGTTTCGGCGCCGATATGAAAGTAGCTTCGGTCAATGACGGCCCGGTCACGATCATCCTGGAAATATAACAGCAGCTCACGGAGAGATCATCGATCGTCCGGACGCTCATAAAGCGTCATTTTTCACTGCGCAGCCTCCGCGATCATTTTTACCATTTCCAGATAAAAAGGTTTCATTTTGGTCCGTTTTGTGAAGCCGCCGATCACAGACATATGATCTCCTTTAAATACAGGCATCACCGTCCAGCGTCCGGGCTTTAAGACCGGATCGTCTTCATAGCGGACCTGCGGGGCGTTAAACGGCGCCCCTGCGGATATCGTATTGACAAGACCGTCATTGTCCTGCCAGGATGCATCCAGCGCAAAACCGCCCTTAGTCGCGCCGGTATAGCTGCTCATATAGACAGCGCCTTTCAGGAACATATTCTCCGTGATCGAGGGATCCGGATAAACGCTCCCGTCTTCCTTTTTCATTGTCGATGACGCGGGGTATGCGAGATAAAGCACATCATCAAAGGTGCTGATCCTTTCGTTTAGGGCAAGGGCATTGTCGATGTGCATATCAAAAGCCGCATAATCGTAAGCTGCCCTTCCATCCTGTACCGCCTTTGTTGCTTTGGATACGGCACCGCTGTTTTTTTCGTATTCCGCGGGGATCTTCACCGAAGATAGATCAAAGCTCTCATCCTCGTACAGATCATACGCTGTAGTCCCGTTGGTGGGCGCTGCCAGCGTCACAAGAGCGACAAGCCGATCGCCGTTTCCGCCTTTAAAGAACGGCGACAGTCCGCTTTCCTCCGTTGCGGCTCTTTCCGCCGCATCCCCGTTCCGCAGGATCTCCGAAAAAAGCCGTACCGTCGCCCCTCCGAAGGAATGCCCGATCAGGGCAAAGCGTGAGGAAGCGAAATCCTCCATAAGCGCTCTTCCGCTGAAATCCTCTCCGTAACGTTCATGCCCGGCCGCACGGCTGTGGGCCTCTCCGTAATCCACCCGGCTGCCGCTGAGCTGTGCATAGAGTTCACAGGCCCGGTCCCATGCACTTCCGGTGGGGTCCACCGAAGCCGCATAGCTTTCATAACCCTGATCGTTCAGATAGCGGGTGATACTGCCGCCCGTAAGTCCCCAGTATGGGATTAATTCATTGACAAAGTCATAGCTTCCCCAGCCCGACAGGCCGTGAACAAAAATATATTTTATATCCGTCTGTGCTGCTTTCCGATATCCCAATCCAAATGCCATGATACTCACCGCCATCATAAGTGCGATCATCCACAGAACTGTCTTCTTCACTCCCTGCGCTTTGATCCGGAAGAAGGGATAGGGGCCGTCCACCTTTTCCTTCGCATTAAGATACAGCATCGTGAGCCCGTAGATCAGGGTTACCGCCGCCGGCAGCCAGATCCAGATGAGAGAGGCGCGGTCTTCCACCGTCATGTACGATAAAACGGACAGTATCGGGACAAGCAGATGATGAAAAAAACCGCTTCCCGAAAAAAGCAGTCCCTTTACATTCCGGCTCATGGGCACCAGAATAAATACGGTAACAAAGAACGTCATGGCCAGCATGCTGACGGAAAGAAAACGGAAGACTTCAACAAAGCCTTTCGGTCCCAGGATCACCAGCAATAAAGAAGAGAAAAAAGCCAGCAGGTTGGAGATCCGGGTATAATAGATCAGGCTCTTTTTCAGGTCTGTCTTCTTTACCTTGAAAAGAGCAATGATCTCAAATATGACGATCAGCAGGTTGAATACTCTTGCCATCTTCCTGTACTCCTTTTACCTCTTTTGCATGATTATATTGTGCGCAATGCATGTTGTCAAGAGAAAACCGTCCGGAAAACATATCTTTTTCAGATAAGTCTGTGAATTCCGTTCTGTGATGGCACGGTGCAGGTCCTGGCAAAGAAAAAAAGCTGTATCGCCCAGCCTTTCAAAACTCAGATCATCCGGTATTTTGTTAACGACCGCGGCTGCCGTATCCGACAGCCGTAGCCGGTATGGAATTTTTATGACCACACATCATATCCTGTCCTGCAGAGGATCCGCTCCCTGCTTCAGGGCTCTGTCTTATCTCTTACTGTTCTGAGTTCATCTTAGCACAGAATGTCTCTGCAGGATCATTTTCTGACAGACGGTCATATTATTGAGATGAAATGCATTTCCTCTTTTCTTTGGTCATTGAGCCTCCAGGCTGTAAAACTCCTTTGTATCCCCTTTAATGAGTACAAACAGTTCCCCATACTGAGAAACGCTGTCGGCAGTACCGAGTTCTTCAACGATATTCAGTTCATCATCAATCAGGCAGGCTTCACCGTTTTCCAAAACAAGGGCATATCCTTTATAAAACTTTGCCGCATCATCATACATTTTGACCGCTTCGCCCTCATGGTCGGTATAGCCCCATTTTCCATCGATCTGTGCCAGCCAGTATTTTTCATTACTCATGGATATATAGTCATAGGTCTTTATGACGGGTCTGTCACCGGTGATATTCATATCGACCAGCCCGTAAACATCGCCACTGCTCAGTAAAACCTTCGTTCCCCAGTTATATACAAATCCGCCGTCCTGAAAGAAAGCTTCAACGGACGCACCCGAATAAACATCTCCCCCGTCAGCCCGGTATACTTTGTACTTATGAGCGCCCAGGCAATCATCCCTTACTGTATAGTTGATACTTCCCGGATCGTCAAAAGATAAACCATCCAAATACAATGCAGACACCACATTTCCCCCTGCGTCCATCATTACGATCGGTTCAAAAGGTTCCCAGGTCACAAAATATCCCTCATTCAGCGGACTCAGAGGAAAAGCCGGAACACTTGAAGCCCCACCGGCATTCGCATGAACATCGGGATACATTTCACGTATCCTGCGTTCATTTTCCGATTCGGAGATCGTTTCAGACGGATCATTCTCATCCAGTCCGTCTCCGTTTATCCATTCGACCGAACCATCCGCTGATACGACCCCGATCTCAAACGGGATATATGGATGCCCCTTGTCCTCAATGGGAAGATAGGATTCCTGCTCCGTTGCCCTTATGACCAGAGCTTTACCGTTTATCACACCGCATTCGGAATTCCGGATGACCGCCTGATGCGGATACAGTCCGGATTCCAGCGTAAAGAGTTTGTTACCGGAGTAATCATAAAAATCGTAGACTAATTCCTGAATTGAATACTCATCCTCCACACCTCTGTATATGATATACATATCACTTGCGGCAACCACACAGTCAGGACCGTTATAGATCAGGGTACCGTTTTTATCATAAAGGAAGTATTCATTTTCATAGTCTACGGTCTTGATCATTACGATATATCCCGCCTCATTGGCCGATCGGTACGAATCATATTCATAAGGTACGACTGTCTCCCCGGCGTAATTCTCTGCCCCGTACAGACCATCCTTCTGCACGGGAACTACTCCCCCATATGCGGCACCGAGCACTTGGTCTGTCTTTTTCTGAAAAACAAAGTGAAGTAATTCCTTTTTTTCCTCTTCTGCAGGCTCTTCCTCAGGTTCTGCTTCCGGCTCCTTCTTTTCCTCCGCTGCTTTCAGTCGATCCATCCTCTCCAGTATACGGGACAGCAGCACTTTTATGAACTCTGCATTTTCTTCGCTTCGAAATGCTTCCAGTTCCGTCTGTCCCTGTTCCAGCCGGACGATCGCCTGCGGCGTCCCCACGCCTTCAGCCTCCGCATCTGCCCATCCCAGATAGGCAAGCGTAAAGCCTTCATATGCATCCTTGGCATCCGGATCGATCTCGATCGCTGCGCGATAAGCAGCGACCGCCTTTTCATAATCCATTTCGGAAAGATAACGATCTCCCAGCGCAAGCTGCTCTCTCAGTTTCCGGCCGGCACTTCCGGACAGCAGCACTACGATAGTGACCACAGCAACAATGACTGCCGCTGCCGCGATGATAAGGATGGTGGTTTTCTTTGATCTCTTTTTAATCGTTTCGTTTTCCATTACTGATCTCCTCCCTGAAAGCTATCCTCATATCCCGGTACATTAAAGTCCTGATTGTTATATTTCACGGACACACCTCTGGCATTATCAAAACGCAGTTCTACCCCCACTACAAGTGTATAAGCTCCGGGCACATTGGCCCATTGGTTTGGCCATTCAATTTTTTCATGATCATAGATCCACTGAAAAGATTTCTGTGCCATTTGTTCCGCCGACAACTGCACATATCCGTCCCAGGGGATCGAAAGTCCAACAAATCCGGCTCCTCCATATACAACCTCATGCATGCCGGCAGCTCTCAACTTTGCATTCAGAGAGGCCATGTATGTTTCTCTGTATTCACTGTCATACTCCGCTTCGGGAATCCCTATATCAATCGTCAGCGTCTCCTCTTCCGATATAAGCTCATGTTCTTTTATATGCCTGTTTCCGACTCTCTGCGCCTTTACCGTATGGTTTCCTCCTCTTACCTTATTCGGGTGGACTCTGACTCCGCTTTTCCCACAGAGTTCGACAGCTTCCGCCTCTGTTTTCCCGATCAGGTTCTGCACTTCAAATGACCGGAGACCGTAATGCACCTCCGGATCCGTTCCTCTCTCGATCGTGTCACCTGCCTTCAGGCCTCCTCCGAGACTCAGGATCTTCCCCTGATCACTTTCATCCTTCGTTTTCTCGGCAATGAAGCCTTCCATGCCGAGATCCTCCTGTTCCAGCAATGCCACGGCTTCTTCATAGCTTTTTCCGACGATATCCGGCATTTTCGTCAGCTTATCGCCGCTCACATCCACCTCGATGACCCTGGCCTCTCCGGACGCTCCCTTTGTGATCGTCTCCCCTGCTTCCCTGCTCTGGGCGACGATAATACCTTCTGCTATACCTTCTCTGTAAACATCCTTTCTTTTTTTCAGATAGACCCCGTATTTTTTTGCCAGTTCCTCTTTGCATTCAAGAAAGTCCAGATCTCCTTCCGTGAAATCCGGGATCTCATAATCTCCCTGTTCCTCCGGATTTCTGATGCCGCAGGAATAGTAAAGCTTTATCGTATTTCCCTGAACATAACCGTCCTCCGGGGGATCATAGCTTAAGATCTGCTCGGGCTGCTCCGTGCTCTCCTTTTCGATCCGTTCCACTACAAACTGCAGATCCTCCAGCTCTGCCGCAGCCTCGTCGATCTTTTTCCCGACATAGGAATCCATTTTCTGCTGATCCAGGAGACCTTCTCTGGGCAATCCGTTATAGCTGACCGTCACGTCAGTCCCGGATTCAACCCAGCTCCCATCCCCTACTGACTGCCACACTACGATGCCGGCACTGTCCCTTTCGGAAAGCCGGTAAGGGATCTCCTCCATTATCGGATTAAGCTGATATTCCTTCAGCGATGCTTCCGCCTCTTCCATCTCCTTTCCGACAACATTCGGTACCCAGGATTTTTCAAAGAACAGATTGCCGATCCCGTTCAGGGTCGCACCGATCAGGTCCGTATTCAGAAACACGATCAGTAAAACCGCTGCCGCCAGGATACCGGCTCCGCCAAGGACCCATACTTTTGCCGGAACCTTTCCCGCTTTTTTTTCTTCGGGCCGTTCGTAATGCTTTTTGACATTTCCTTCTCCACACAATTCCTCCTTGAATTCCGCGGCAGACTGCGTTCTTTTTCCGCATTCACGTTTAACGCATTCATGATGGCCGTATCCACTCTGGACGGGATCTTTGCCCCTCTCTTTGAAGGCAGTTTCAGCTCATCCTTAACCTTTCTTTCCAGAGCACCTTCGGGCACAACTCCGGTCAGCATCTTGTATAATGTCGCTGCTGCCGCATAAACATCTGTCCAGGGGCCCTGTTTTCCCCTGCTCCTGTACTGCTCCTCCGGCGTAAAACCATCCTTGAACATGACCGAAAGGCTCTTGCTGTAGGAACCGGTAGCCAGCCTTGCGGCACCGAAATCAAGCAGTTTTACCTTTCCGTCCGCCGTGAGCATGATATTATTCGGTGCCACATCACGGTGGATCATTCCCTCTTTATGGACCGCTTCCAACGCATCCAGAACGGGTATCATGATATTCATGGCTTCGTCAAACGGAAGCTTCTTCTCCCGTTTCAGTCTGTCCGCCAGCGTTTCGCCATCCAGAAACTCCATAACGATATAGGCAGTTTTGTTTTCTTTAAAATAATCGTAGATCTGTACGATACCGTCTACTTCGGAAAACATCGCAAGACGCCGGCTCTCTTCCAGAAACTTGTTCATTCCTGCCTGGAACTGTTCGGATTTTTCACCTCCGTATATGGTTATCGCCTTTGTACCCGGCATTCTGGTGGAGAATTCTCCGGGCATAAACTCCTTGATCGCGACCTTCTTGTCCAGCACATGATCCCAGGCCGCATAGGTCACCCCAAAGCCTCCTGCTCCTACGGTTTCTCCAACGGTATATTTCCCGTCTGCCAGTTCCGTCCCTACCGGCAGATAGTGCGGATCATTTTCCACACCTTCGGTAATTCCGCAATGCGGGCAGCTTTTTCCCTCATGCTCTTTTCCGCAGATTTTGCATATCATATATATTCTCTCCCTATATCACCGACGGTGATGATATTCTCATTCCATTTTGAGCTTTTCTATTGTATCCTCTTCCAGATCCAGCTCCGAAAAGCGTGATCTGCTGATCACGTTTTTGTTTAAGGGAAATCCCGGATTCTGTTCTTCCACGGAAACCCGCTTTGTCTGGTCAGGATCGATCCCGATGACGATCATCTGCGCTTCATCCGACAGAAACGTCTGCAGCAGTCTTGCGCAGGCAAAACGCTTCATCCATCCGGAGGAACGGTTGATACTCCAGCGGTTCAGAAAAGATCCCGTATTTATGTCATCGATCCTTACTTCCATGTTGTCCAGCATATTCTCCATATTGTAATAATTCAATATCGTTCCCCTGTAAGAGAAATACTCCGTTCCTTCCTGCTGTATGAGGCCTTCCTGTTCTTCTCCTCCTTCATCCTCCGTTTCCCCCTCGTCTGTCTGCGATCCCTCCCGTTTCTGCCCGGTATAAACCAGAGATACATCCCATTGCAGGGGGATATAAGCTTCTTCGATAAACTTTGCCTTGTTTTCCTCCATGGCAAAAAAGTAACAATCCTCTGTTATCGTAAATTCATTTCCTGCGTCACGGAATCTTTTGTCATCCTCATAAACCAGATCCGCCCCGGACATGTATTCCGTGATCCCGTCGGCACTTCCGCTCACATGATCATCGGGAACATAAAAGAGATCCGGTCCTTCTCCTTTCGCTAAAGCCGCTTTTAATTCCGTCTCATATTCCTCTTCTCCGAAAAAGCGGTAGTTCAGCGTGACCCCGTCAAAAATAAAAACAGGTCTGGAATACTGTTCCTTAAAATCTTCCGACATGCCGTCATAAAGCGCTCTCGTATCAGCCTCGCTGTCGTTGATCAGAGGCGCCCAGACATCAAGGGTCACACTGCCTATCAGTTCTGTTTCATAAAAGCCTTTGATATATATATATCCCCCTACCAAAGTAAGCACTGCCAGGGCCGCCAGGGCAACAAGAGCGATGATCCGGTTTCTTCTGCGGCGCAGCCTCTTTAACTGCTGTTCGGCACTCCGGGTCTTTCCTGTCAGAAGTGCTTTTTTAAACTCCGAAACCGTTTTGTAACGGACCTCCGGCTTGATCGCCATAGCCCTCATGATCGCATCTCCGAGAAACTGCGGTATCCTGGAATTCAACTCACAGGGATGGACAAGCTCGTCGACTTTTTTTCGGTTTATGGATTCCTCCGGCTTCACGGCCGTGAGCATCTCATACAGTACCGCTCCTACTGCATAAATATCCGTAAACGGACCCTGGACGCTCTTGGATTCATATTGCTCTGCAGGCGCATAACCGGGCGTAATGATAATGGTCCTGGTACGCCCTTTCTCATCATCCGAAAAGCGTGCCGCACCAAAATCGTACAGTTTAACCTCTCCGTCTTCTTTGATATAGATATTATGAGGCTTTACGTCACGATGGATGATCCCGGCCTTATGGGTGGCTTCCAGCGCACTCAATACGGCGATCGCAACATGTATAGCCGTATCCACGGTCAAAACATCCCCGTTTTCCCTGGCCATGTTGATATAGGCATTCAGCGGCTGACCGTCCAGATATTCCATGGCAAAATATGCCGTGGAATTTTCCTCAAAGAAATCATAGACATGAACAATGTTTGGATTATCGGAAAACTTTGCGATATTCCTGGCTTCTTCCAGAAATTCTTCTATTCCCTTTATTAAGGTTTCCTTTGCCTCATCATTGATCGGTATTGCTTCGGAAGTTCCCGGATTACGGTAAACACAGGAAGTCGGGAAATACTCCTTGATCGCGACGATCCTCTGCAGCTTTCTGTCCCAGGCTTTGTAGACTATACCAAAACCTCCGAATCCGAGAACGATCCCCAGTTCATAACGCTCTGCCAGGATCGTACCCGGCACGAGATGATAGACCTCTTCTGTCTCCTTTTCGAATTCATATCCACATTTGGGGCAGATCTTCACATTGTCATCGATCTGTTCCATGCAATTCCAGCATCTCATCCTGTCTCATCCCCTCTTTTTCCGCACCGGTCAGATCCGCTCTGTAATATCGTTCTTCTTAGACGCTTCCGCCTGTTCCCCCGCGCCTTCAAACAATATCACGGTTTCACTCCGGCCGGACCCTTTCGAGACAGGTAAAAGCTCTGTTTTATCGTCGCTCCCGCTTTTCTTCAGGACCTCTGTCACATCATCACTCCCGCTTTTCTGCAGGACCTCTGTCACATCATCACTCCCGCTTTTCTTCAGGACCTCCGTAACATCATCACTCCCGCTTTTCTGCAGGACCTCTGTCACATCATCACTCCCGCTTTTCTTCAGAACCTCTGTCCTGTCATAATCACGGATCTCCTCCGTTTCTGCATATCCCTTATCCACAGGTGCTGACTTTTCACCGGAGCCGTTCTTTTCCTCTTTCCTGTTTTCCAGGCCGGGCTTTTCGAATTTTATCCTGAAAACATCATCCATTTCCGTTTCCTCCTGTTTCTTTTATTATGATCATCCTGCCTCTGAAAGCAGGCTTTACCGTCCCGATCATTTCGCTTCCTTGAGGACCTTTGCTCCTCCGGCACAAAACGGGGACTCATAAAGCTTCCTGTGTACAAAATAATTATAGGATCTGCATCCGGCGGCGCAATGATCCCCGTATATGCATTTCGCGCATTTCCCGGTGAGAAGACTCCTGTTAAATTTCCGGTTATATGCAAATGCATCCGGGTCCTCCCAGATCTCCTTAAGGCTTTTTTCCCTGAGATTCCCTTCGATAAAATAATCATCATACATGGCTTCACAGCCTTTTACATTTCCTACACTGTCGATCCCTATGGCGCTGATCCCGGCGGAACAGCCGGTAAAATAGGTCCTGCCGTTAAGCCGGCCGCGTATCATTCCCTCTGCTTCCGTAAAGTATCCGATATTATCCGCTACCCCGATCGCAAAGGGTGCTATAAGAGTATGCGCCATAACAAAATTTATGACTTCCTTCATATCTATATGGTAATCCAGTTTCCGTTCCATTGCATTTCCCATAGGTGAACATGCCTGAAGCTGCCATGCATATATATCCTTATCTTTAAGAACATCATACATCTCTTCCAGGCCTTTCACATTTTCACTGTTTAAGGTGCTTATCACGGAAACCGGGATTCCCGCAGCGGACAGCGTTTCCACTGCATTGATCGCACGCCGGAAGCTTCCTTTTTGTCTGTATCTGTCATGCACTTCCTGGATCCCGTCGATCGATACCGATACCGATTCCACTCCTGCTTCTTTCAAGTCCTTTATGTTTTTTTCACCGAAAAGAAATCCGTTTGTGATCACATTAACATTTATATTAAGCGAGCTCAGCTTTCCGACGATCTGCTTCCAGTCTTTACGCATGAAGACCTCTCCGCCGATCATGGATACCCTTCTGCATCCGAGCTGAGCGAGCTGTTCCGCTATATTTATGCATTCCTCTGTTGACAGTTCATTCTTTCTTGCCTTTCCTCCACGCGATCCGCAGTATTCACAGGAAAAACAGCATGCAAGAGTGATCTCCCACACACAGGTCACCAGATTATACATCTATACTCTCCTTATTATCACGGGTTTTCCGGCTTCTCCGGACCCGCATACAGCTGCGAAACCGGCGGCGGTGTCACGATATTTCCTATGTCCGGTTTCTCCGGTCCTGCATACAGCTGCGAAACCGGCGGCGGTGTCACGATATTTCCTATGTCCGGTATCTCCGGTCCTGCATACA
>JAEEGL012013260.1_pt1 | contig 42558 bp, 40 predicted proteins | sample 9134231 | NCBI WGS metagenome assembly JAEEGL01 (sample SAMN16246548, study PRJNA631951) | gut metagenome | biome: gut microbiome; feature: rumen; material: fiber-attached | host: Bos | place: Iran: Karaj | collected 2018-10 | reverse complement strand
GGAATCACCAGCAAGCCATGTTGCTTGCGCGTGTTACAGCCCACAATAGTAGTGCAATGATAGGCACCCGACTGATTGGTGCGGAGCATCTCCTTATTGAGCGATTGCTCCAAGTTAATCATCAGGGTTTTATCGAAATTTAGATAACTCATTATCTTTTATTGAATTAATGAAGGTTATACAATCGGTGCGTGACAGCATGCAAGCGTGACACGCTTTCACGTGCCGAATTTACAAAAAAAATCCCATATGGCAAAATTTTTGCTATTGTATTCGCAAAAAATCCAAAAAATAGGAGGTTTTTCGATGAAAAGTCTCCTAAAATGATGCTTTCACGAAGCCAAGCCTCGGGATACAAATACAGCGCTCTTAATGAAAGGCAGGGACTGGGTTTGGGAAAATCGGGAAAAGGCTACGGCTTTCCGTGGGACAGCACACCTACTGAAAGGTGGTGGGTAAAACTTTGGGAAAGTGGTGGTTAAATGTCGCGGCCGGGGTTGGGTACGACGACGCGCAGACCCAGACTGTGGCAGCAGATGTCGAGGTGCTCGGGCATCTCGACGGGCTCGCCATCGAGGTGCATAATGCCGGGGACATCGCGGTCGATGGCGATGCGCGACGCGCGGTAGATACTCACGTTGCGGTCGCGGTCGATGGTACTGGTAAACAGGCGTGCACTGAGAAGCGCTGCTTCAGGCAGTTTGAAACTGTGGATGATGGTCATGTCGATTTTGCCGTCGCGCATCGATGCTCGCGGGGCGACGATGGCATTATTGCCATACTGCGCGGCATTGCAGCAGGCGATGACAAAGGCCCGCTCCTGCCACGACTGGTCGCCGATGGTGATGCGGTAGTCCTGCGACTTGTAGTGGAAAAACTCGTTGATGGTGGTTTTTACGTAGGTAATCAGGCCACGCGTGTCTTCGTTGGCAAACTTGTGGCTCACCTGGGCGTCGAAGCCCACCCCACAGGTGCAGAAGAAGGGTCGGTCGTTTACCGTGCAGAAGTCCACCTCCTCGATTTGCATGTCGTTGACCACCTGCAGGGCAGCAGCGGCATTCATGGGAATGTGGATGTGGCGCGCCAGGCCGTTGCCCGACCCGGTGGGCACAACAGCCAGGGCGGTGTCGGTACCGCGCAACACGGCGCCAATCTCATTTACCGTGCCGTCGCCACCGACAGCCACCACACAGCGCGCGCCATCGGCCACCGCCTGGGTGGCCAACTCGGTAGCGTGTCCGCGGTGCTCGGTAATGACGATGTCGACGTCGTAGCGCTCGGCATCGAGTGTGGCGCGTGCCAACTCAGCCAAGTTGCCCTTGTCGCTGTTGCCACCCGATATGGGGTTGATCAGGACGAGTATTTTTTCGCTCGGTAATGCCATCTTTTGAGCCTAAAGGTGCTTTTTTCGGCGCAAAATTAAGAAAAAATGGTGAGAAAGTTGCACCGTTCGGCAAATAATCTTAATTTTGAAATCTAAAAGTAACAATACCGTCGATTATGAAACGCATCAGTATCAACCTTCTCACCAATGTTGTCCTCCTGCTGGCGGGCATCTTGCTTCTCATTTTCTTCAATCAAGCCAACGTACTGACGTGGGTGGCACGCATCATGGGCGTAATGTTCTTGCTGCCGTCGTTGGCCTACCTCATCATGGTTGCCACACGACCCTCCGGCTCGCGCTCAAACACCGACTATATGGGCATCCTGCCGGTTGTTGGCGGTGTGTGCTTCGGTGTGATAATGCTTATCAAGGCCGAACTCTTCTCTGGCGTGCTGAGCATCCTGCTGGGTGTGTTGCTGCTGGTGCTGGGCCTGTTTCACCTGTTCTATCTTGCGCTCTCGCACAAGGCCCTGTCGGTTAAGGGCCACTATTACCTGCTGCCACTGGTGGTGGGCATTTGCGGCGTGCTGGTGCTCTTTGTGCCCGCCATTCGCGACGCCACCTCGACCATGGTGCTCATCACTGGCGTGTGCCTGCTGCTGTTCAACATCACGAGCCTCCAGGAGTATCTCGCCGAGCGTCGTGTGCGCAAAGCGGCCGTAAAAGCGGCGGCAGCCAAAGTAGCGGCCAGCAGCGAGAAACCGGCCACAGAAGTATCACCCTCAACGAGCGACAACGATGAATAACGACAAAACTTGGGTAATTGCCATCGGACGCCAGTTTGGCAGCGGTGGCCGCGAGATTGGGCGCCTGGTGGCCAACCTGCTGGGCATCGCCTACTACGACAAGGAACTGCTTCACGAAGCCGCACAGTCGAGTGGCATGGCAGCCGAGGTGTTTGAGGCTGCCGACGAGCGCAGCCCGCGTTTCTTTTCCAACCTGTGGTCGTTCAACATTGGATACAATAGCGGTGCCTACATGATTGGCGACACACCGCTGCGCAACGACCGTGTGTACCAAGCGCAAGGCGAGGTGATGACCATGCTTGCCGACCGCGGGCCATGCGTGATTGTGGGCCGGACAGCCGACTATCTGCTGCGTAAGCATTGCCGCGTGATTAGCGTCTTTGTCCATGCCGACATCAACGACCGCGTGGCACGCATCGTGGCTCGCGGCGACTGCGAAACCGCCGACCAGGCCCATGCGCTTGCCGAGAAGAAAAACCGCCTACGTGCCGAGTACTACAACTTCTACACCGACGGTCAGTGGGGCATGGCTTCAACCTACGACCTGACGGTGAACACGTCGCGTCTGGGCATCGAAGGCACCGCACGCCTCATTGCCGACTATGCCAGCAAGTTGCTCGCGCAACCACAAGAGTAACAAGACATTACCACAATAAACAAGGAGTGATGAGGTTTCCCCTATCACTCCTTTATCATATATATACCTTGCTTTATTTCAGTGTGTCGTTGAGAAGGCGGTTCTCGAGTGCCGGCGCAATTTTTTTGCGCCACTCCTTAGAGTTGATATAGTCTTGAATGACCTGGGCGTGATCGAGGTCGTGCATATCGCTGCCGAGCATGTCTACCAAGTCGTTTTTGAGCAGCCACAATGCGTTGCTGCGCGCTCCCTCGCCGAAGTATCCCGCCAGCGAGAGGATGTTGACCTGGAACTTCACGCCGCGTCGGTGCAACTCCTCGTAGCGCTGCCGGCGTCGCGAATAGTAGGAATAACGCTCGGGGTGAGCCATCATTATGTGGTAGCGCTTGATACGCAGTTCGAAGAACAACTCGTCAAGCCCCAGCAACTCTTGCTGGAACGAGTTTTCGAGCAGCAGATAATTGCCGGGCATGGGAATCAGATGCTCGGCAGCACGCTCTTGCTGGAAGTACTCGTCAAGACGGTATTCGGCCGAGTAATGCAGTTCCACGGGCAGATTGGCATCGGCCACCGCCTGCTTGAGCACCTGGAAGGCGTCGCCAAGCGACTGCGGTGTGTTTTCAAAGGTGCCAGCGGTGACGTGCGAAGTGCAAATCACGCGGTCAATACCCATATTGAGTTGCGCCTGCAACATGGCCAGCGACTGCTCCACACTCTTTGAGCCATGGTCTACGCCCGGGAGGATGTGGCAGTGCACATCGGTGTGATAAAACAGTTTGTTATTCTCTTTTTTGCGGTTAAATATGTTGAACATAGTGCTCTGTGCTGTTTTTACGGTGCAAAATTACTAAGACTTTACTTTATAACGAAGAAAATTCAGAAATATTTTGCACGTTTCAAAAAGTATGTGTACCTTTGCAGGCCATTACGAATAATTGGGCGCTTACCAACGCCCGAGAGTTAATTTGTTTATTAAAACACAAACACATACACTGAAATGAAGAAAGATTTGCATCCGAGCAACTACCGTGAGGTTGCTTTCAAGGACATGTCGAATGAAGAGGTGTTTATCACCCGCTCGACCGTCAACAGCAAGGAGACCATCGAGATTGATGGCAAGACCTATCCCCTGGTGAAACTTGAGATCACCAGTTCGTCGCACCCCTTCTTCACCGGCAAGCAGAAACTGGTGGACACCGCAGGTCGTGTCGACAAGTTCCTGAGCCGCTATGGCGACCGCAAGAAGAAGAAATAATTTCTCTTTTAACGACGATACAAAAACGGCTGCATCCCGCGCATGCGTGGCGATGCAGCCGTTTTTGTCGTATCTACCCTTACTCCCCCGCGGCATGCGCCGAATGGCACGGAGTGTTTTTTACTCACCGCACGACTTTGGGATGAACTGCTATGAGTGGTTACTCTTCGATTAATTCTGAGGGTGACACTTGACCAGCGGCAGGATCGATGTTGCTGTCCAGTCCAGAGGCAGGGTCGATGGCGGCGTCCTGGTCGATGATTCGCTCATTCACGGTGAGTTCATAGAGCGAAAACATGGCGTTGACGTGGGTAGTTGGAGCAGGTATTACGTAAGGCACGCGAGCAAATTCACGCACTAGAGTCACCTTTCCACCACGGCGCTTGAACATCAGTTCAAGCATTCGCTTATACTCGGCTGTTACGGGGAATAGAGCGTGCAGGCGTCCCACCTGCCAGTCACCGAAATACGCCTCGTCGGCCTTGGCCGGCAATGGTTGTGACAGTGGGTCAAAGCCATCGATATTAATCTCAAAATCATTGCCGTGATTGGTGAATGTAACCAGCACGGTGCGGTAGTAAGCCTCGTCGGCTTCGATGCTCTCGAGCAATTGCTGCAAGGCTGCGACAAGGGGTTGGGTGCCACCCTTTGTCACGGGTTCGAGACGCTTGATGTCGAGTTCAATGGTTTTATCGGGCAAGACGAAGGTCTTGTCGTCGACGGCCACTTGGCGCGTGAGCACCACTTCCTGCTTGCCGGCGGCTGTGGCCAGCAATGCAGTAGCAACCATGGCTGCTATGGCGAGATGTCTAAGATTTTTCATGTTAATAACACCTTATTTATATATAGGGGCTAAGCCCCAGAATCCGCGACAAAAATACAACTTTTTCTCACATCACGCAACCCTGTGCATATTTTGCTGAAATCTGGCAGCCAGAAAATAAAAAATCCTACCCGAAAGGGCAGGATTTTTTATTGAACTTGTAATTAGAAATTACTTGTTGCGAACGATGGTGACGGCGCGGCTCAGAGGAGCGCTCTTCGGACCAAAGTCAACCTCGGGACGGTTGCTATCGATGATCTGAGTCGACAGACGGTTCTCATCGATACCCTTCTTGGTGAGGGCAGCCTTAACGCCAGCAACACGGTCCTTGCGGAGGCGAGTGTTGATCTTGTCGTTACCAGTGTAGTTATCGGCCCAACCGGTGAGGGTGTAGGTCTTGTTCTCGCTCTTCATCACCTCAGCAACTGCATCGACTACGTCGTTCTGCACACCCACGATCTTAGAAACGTTGATGGGATAGTAGATGGTAGCCAGAGGAGCCTCGCTGTCGGCAACGGGTGCGGGACCGGGCTGGGGAGCGGGCTGCGGCTTAGCGCAGTTACGCAGTTGGTTCTCGAGGTCAGCAATCTTGCGATCAGCCTGGCTCAGACGAGCGACGAGAGCATCACCCTCAGCATTGGTGTACTTGTACTCGGGGCAAACGGGAACCACGGGAGCGGTCCACTCGGTGTTGTTGAACTTGTAAGCGATACCGAGTTGAGCCGACACGTACTCGTTCCAAGTGCGGTGGCCCCAACCATCGATGTGCTCCTGGATCTCCTCAAAGCGGAGGTCGAGCAGAGCGTCGATGTGGTTGGTCAGACGGAAACTGTTCATCAAACCAGCACGCATGCCAAAGTTACGGCTGTGCTTGTTGTCACCCTTCTGGTCGCCAGCGTACTTCCAGTCGCCACGACCCTGGTTCTCACGCTCCCATACCCAGTGTGCGCTGGCACCAGCGTACAGGGTAGCGTTGTAGAAGCGGCCGGGTTTGTAACCCAGGATCCAGTTGGTCAGGTTCAGCATGAAGTCAGCTGCACCGCCGATGTTGTTAAACTGCTGCTCCAGGAACTTGCCGTCGTACAGAGCACGATCAGCGCGTACGCCAAGCTTCGAGCCGTAGCCGTCAGGAGCAGTTAAGCCCTTCATCTGGTTGAACTCACCACCGAAGCGAACTCCAGCGACAGGCGAGAACCACTTACCGATCATGAGAGCGCCCTTCCAACCAATGCGGTCTGCAAAGTCAGCCTCATTGTCGGAACGCGACATCATGATGCCAGCACCACCAAGGCCCTGCACGAACCAGTTATCCTGGAAACGATTGAAGGTGTAGCCTTGAGCGGGATCCTCAACATAAGTGACCTCCTGTGCATTTGCAACAGCAGGCACCATGAACATAGCACATGCAAGTGCCATCAAAGTAATCTTTTTCATAGACTTACGTTTTGTTGATATTTTGTTAAACATTAAAAAAATACATTCGTATTCAAATTATTGTGCAAATATAAAGCTTTTTTTTGAAATAGAAACGCTCTTGCACGAAAAAAATCAATTTTTTTTCAAAAAAAGTCACTTTTCGACCCATTTTTGGACTTTTTCGGCCACTTTCTCGGCTGTAAAGCCAAATTTTTCGTCCAAAACCTTGTAAGGAGCCGAAGCGCCAAAGTGGTCGAGGCCGACAATCATTCCGTCGGGCACAACGCTGCGCAAGGTCGAGGGCAAGCCGGCCGTGAGACCGAAGGTGGGCACGTCGGCGGGGATGACTTCGCGACGATACTCGAGGGGTTGCTCGAGGAAGCGACCTATCGACGGAACCGACACCACCTGTGCGCTTATGCCTTTAGGCTCGAGCAGTTGAGCCACGGCCACCAGGGTAGCCACTTCCGAGCCGTTGCCCACGAGTGTGACGGCCGGTTTTTCCACCTTATTTATAATATACCCTCCTCGCTCAGCCTGCAGGGCATCGTTGTAGCGGTTGCCGCTGGCGCTGGGCAGGTCGGGAATATCCTGGCGCGAGAGGATGAGTGCCGTGGGGGTAAGGGTGTTTTCCATCGCCATTTTCCATGCCACGCTGGTCTCGGCCGCATCGGCGGGCCTGATAACGAGCATGCTGGGACGCCCACTGTGGTTGCGCAACTCCTCCATCAGGCGGATTTGAGCCTCTTGCTCGACGGGCTCGTGGGTAGGGCCATCCTCTCCCACACGGAATGCGTCGTGTGTCCAGACGAACTTCACGGGCAATTCCATCAGAGCCGAGAGTCGCACGGCGGGTTTCATGTAGTCGCTGAACACGAAGAATGTGCCACAAGCGGCTATCACGCCACCATGCAGTGCCATACCGTTGATAATCGCTGTCATGGCGAGTTCACTCACACCGGCATGCAAGAATGCTCCCTTGAAATCATGGCGAGCGAACGCTCCGGCCACCTTGAGGAAGGCGTCGGTCTTGTCGCTGTTTGCCAAGTCGGCGCTCGATACAATCATGTTGCCCACGTTGCCAGCGAGGCACTTGAGCACATTGGCGCTGGCGGCACGCGTAGCGATGCCGGGCTTGTGCTCGATGGCGGCATAGTCGACGTCGGCCACCTTGCCGGCGATATAGTCGTGAAGTTGCTGGGCCAACTCGGGGTTCTCTTTCTCCCACTTCGCTGCAGCCTGTTTGCGCTCAGCCACAATGCGGCGGAGTTCGTCGGCACGCGCTGCGTAGAGTTGCTCCACCTCGGGGAAGATTGCCCAGCCATTGGCGGGATCACCACCAAGGTTTTCGACGGTCTTTTCATAGTTGGCGCCACTCTTGCTGATGGGCTGGCCGTGGGTGCTGCACTTGCCCTCGAAGTTCTCGCCCGTTTCGGTCACGCAACCGCGGCCCATGATGGTGTGGCCCACGATGATGGTGGGTCGCTCGGTCTCGGCGATGGCCTGCTGCAATGCCTGTGCCAGCGCCACAGGGCTGGTGCCGTCGACTTCGATGACGTTCCAGTTCCAGGCGCGATATTTCATTGCGGTGTCCTCGTTGCTCACCGCGTCGCAATCGGTCGAAAGTTGCACCGTGTTGCTGTCGTAGAACATGATGAGGTTGCTCAGCCCCAGATAACCGGCGATGCGTGCGGCCTCTTGCGAGATACCTTCCTGCACGCCACCGTCGCTGATGAAGGCATAGGTCTTATGCGCATACACCTCGCCGAAGCGTGCTGCAATGAAGCGCTCGGCAATCGCGGCACCCACAGCCATCACATGGCCTTGGCCGAGTGGCCCACTGGTGTTTTCCACGCCATGGTCCACGTCCACCTCGGGGTGTCCGGGAGTGATACTGCCCCACTGACGGAACTGCATCAGGTCGTCGGTAGTGTACTTTCCGGTGAGTCGCAGCACGGCATAGAGCATGGGCGACATGTGGCCCGGGTCAAGGAAGAAGCGGTCGCGGCCGAACCAGCGCGGGTCGTCGGGGTCGGTAACCAAGAAGTTGGAGTACAACACATTGACAAAGTCAGCACCGCCCATGGCACCGCCCGGGTGTCCCGACTTGGCCTTCTCGACCATTGTGGCGGCCAGGATGCGGATATTGTTGGCCGCGCGAGTCATCAGTTGTTCATTAACCATATACACGATTTTTTTAATGAGTGATATTTATTGCACGAAATTACTACATTTTGGCCAATCCACCAAATTTTTTGGCCATAAAAAAGCAAGTTGCCACAACAATTACAATAATTGCGTGGCAACTTGCCAATATTTTTCAAAAAACCTTTATTATTCGGCGTTTTCAGTGTCCTCGGCTTTTTGCGTAGGACGGCTGCCGATGAGTGCGTAGAACAAGATGTAAGCAGCGCAAGCCACCGGGATCCAATAACTTGACAGGATGCTCACCTTGTCGGCAACGATAGCCTGCAGAGCCACCATCACTGCGCAACCGAATACCATGGTCATGAAAATGCCACTGGCGGCTGCGGTGAACTTGCCCAGGCCCTCAACAGCCATGTTGAAGATACCGCCCCACATCACCGAGGTGCAAAGACCGACGAGGATGAAAGCGAACACGCCCACAGGCACTGGTGTCCACATCACGCTCAGGTTAGCCCAGTCGATGCCCGGCACGCTCACCTTAATGTCGGTAGGTGCGAACATACCGAAGAGCAACAGCAGCACGGCAACAGCAGCCACGACGCTCACCATGGCACGGCTGCTCACCTTGCCACCGATGGCACCGCCAATCGAGCGGCCGATGAACATCATCAGCCAATAGACCGAGGCGATAAGGGCAGCCACACCGGCAGTCACGCCGATTTCGGGTGTCTGCAGGTAAGAAATCATGTAAGTGGGAGTACCCACCTCAACGCTCATATACAGGAAGATAGCCAGCGCGCCGAGGGCGAAGTGGCGGAACTTGAGCGCACCGGGGATGAGGCTCATCTCCATGGGGGCCTGCTCAGGCTCCTCAATCTTGGTGAACAGAAGCACGATGAATGCCACAATGAAGATGCCCAGAGCAATGAACATGGCGGGCGTAGCGTCGGAAATCATGGTGTCTTTGGTCACCTCGCCGATGAGCGCGCCCATCAGGATGTAGACAGCCACAGCGGCAGCCGAGTTGAAGGCACCGCCAATCTGGATAAGTTGGTTGCCGGTCTTGCCGCCGCCGCCCAGCACGTTGAGCAGCGGGTTAACCACGGTGTTGAGCATACACATGCACATACCGCTGATAAATGCGCCGAGCAGGTAAATCCAGTATGCGCCGTCGCCGCCAATCTGGCCGCTCAGGTACTCGATTACCAGACCGATGATACCCACCACGAGAGCGGCGAGAGCAGTCTTTTTGTAGCCCATCTTGGTGATCAGCATTCCGCTGGGAATACCCATCAGCAAGTAAGCGATGAAGTTGGCATAGTTACCGATTTGTCCGGCAGCCTCCGAGGCACCGAACTGATTCTTGACGATGGTTGCCATGGGTGAACACAAGTTGGTCACGAAGGCAATCATTGCGAAGAGCGCGATCATCATGATAATCGCAGCCCACTGTTTTGATTTATTTGCCATTGTTTGTCTTGATTAGATAATTTTCAAAATTTCGCCAAAGTTACAAAAAAAACCGCAACGCGTGCTCATTTTTTGCAATAATTTGTGTCACAGCGCTTAATATTGCCTCGGGCCGAAGATTGCCGAGCCTATACGCACCAGCGTGGCGCCGTGTCGCACGGCGATGGGCCAGTCGTGGCTCATGCCCATGCTGATGTGCTTGAACTCGGGTCGATCGGCATAAAACTCCTCTTTGACAACATTGAATGTGTCGTTCACGATAGCAAACTCGCGGTCGATTTGCACCTCATCGTCGGTGAGCGAAGCCATTGCCATGAGTCCGCACACTCGCACGTGGTCCATCCCGTCGAGTTCGCCCACCGTGAGGGCCTGCAGGAGTTCGCCCACGCCGAAGCCTGACTTTGCTTCTTCCTGGGCCACATGCAGTTGCAGTAGCACGTCGATGACCTTGTCGATGCGTTGCGCCTCTTTGTTGATGAGTTGCAGCAGTCGCACGCTGTCGACACTCTCAATCATGTTGGCACAGCGCACGGCCACGCGCACCTTGTTGGTCTGCAGGTGTCCTATCATGTGCCACTGCACATCGGCGGGCATGAGGTCGACTTTCTGAGCCAGCTCCTGCACACGGTTCTCCCCGAAGATTCGCTGTCCGGCGTCGTAGGCCTGACGCAGAGCCTCCACGGGATGAAATTTCGACACAGCCACCAGCTCCACACCGCTGGGCATCAACGCCTTGATATGACGCAAGTTGTCGCTAATCAACGTTTGAGCCATGACGTTACTTGTTTTGTGTGGCCTTGTCGGCCAGGGTGCGCTCCAAATCCTCCTTGAAAACGTCGAGCAGCGGTGTCTCGGTTATCGCTGCCACCTCGATGTTGGCCATCAGGTCCTTCATGCCTGCATCGTATACGCTCAGCGCCTCCTTGATGTCGCTCGCCTGAACCATCTGGAAGGTTGCCGTCTTCTTCTCGGCACCACTCTTCTCGTCGATGGTGATAAACATGGTCTTGACTTTGTACCAACGGTCGCCCGCGGGGTTGTAAAATATGTCGGTCAACTTGACACGCTTCACGGCGGCCACGCTGAATTCGCCCGAGATGTAAGGTTGCATCTCCTCGGTGATGCGGGCCTCGGCCTCGGTAAACGACAGGGCGTCGACAAGATACGGCTCGGTAACAACTTTCTGCATACCGTTTTCCATCATCTTATCGTATCTCACTTTACATTCAAACCATTGTGACATAATTAATCTTTCTCTTGTCTTTATTGTTATTCTTTGTATAAACACTCTCGTGTGGCGGGACTATGATTGAGTGATGTGACAAAATTACTGGCTCTCAGCAAATTTGCGAACACACGTCGATCCTAACTGCCGCAACACAGCACAAAGGTAGATATTTTTTTTCACAGACCGATGCAATTTCAGAAATAAAAACACTCACCACCCCCTCGACAACTACGCGCCAACCCCGTCACCACAGCCCTTCTTCAGGCTTGGATGACGGGGCTGGAGTCTTAACTGTAACCGGCAACTTATTGCGCAAGTTGCTGTTTGGCTTGATTGTACTGGCTCATCATTTCGTCGATGACCTGCTTCACGGTTTCCACCGGGCGACCCTTGAGCAGCGAAGCCACCTGGCCGATTTCCAACTCGCCATTGTCGAGGTCGCCCTCGAAGATGCCCAAGCGTGACTTTCCGGTGCCGATGATTTCGAGCAGTTCCTCGCTCGAGGCGCCGCGGTTCTCGGCGTCCTCGATAGCCGTGTAGAAGCCGCCTTTAACCAGACGTGTGGGTGAGAGTTTGCGCAGCAACAACTTTGTGTCGCCCTCGTCGAGGTTGAGGCATCGTGCCTTGAAGGCGTCGCTGGCGCTGCTCTCCTGAGTGAGCGCAAAGCGCGTGCCCACCTGAACACCTTCGGCCCCCAAGGCCTGCACGGCCAGCATGGCTTGGCCGGTTGCGATGCCACCGGCGGCAATCAGCGGCAGCGATGTGGCACGGCGCACAGCGGGAATCAGGCACAGCGTGGTGGTCTCCTCGCGGCCATTGTGCCCACCGGCCTCAAAGCCCTCGGCGACCACGGCATCGACGCCAGCCTGCTCGCACTTGCCTGCGAACGTGCTTGAAGCCACCACATGGGCCACTTTGATGCCGCGGTCATGCAACCAGCCAGTCCACTTCTTTGGGCTCCCGGCGCTGGTAAACACCACTGGCACATGCTCTTGCGCGATAACCTCCATGAGTTCCGCAGCGTCGGGCTTCATCAGCGGCATGTTCACGCCAAACGGCTTGTCGGTGGCCTGACGGCACTTCACGATGTGCTCGCGGAGCACGTCGGCCGTCATCGAGCCGGCCCCAAGCAGGCCCAAGCCGCCAGCATTGCTCACTGCCGCCGCCAAGCGCCAGCCACTGCACCACACCATGCCTCCGGCAATGATGGGATACTGAATGTTGAAAAGTTCACAAACTCTGTTGTTCATCATCTTTCTGCGATTTGATTGTTGATATTTCTTCGGCAAAATTACAAAAAAACCATTGTCCTCCCAACTCCTCAGCCACAAAAAAGCGAGCCGAAGCAGCGTTAACAGCCTCGGCCCGCATTATTACGGCTTAATATCACACAATCATTTTTTATCTCTTGGGGTTAAGGCACCGCGTAGCACGATGCCCAAGGTCCAACGATTTTTCATCTCGGGGCCGTAGCCAGTTTTGAATACCGACTGGGGCGAATAGCGGAGATATGCGCCAATGCCATGCCAACTCACCTGGCCCAACAGGTCGAACGACACCTTGCGTTGCTTCAAGCCATGAGTAGTCACGTGATAATCGCTGTGGTCCAGGCTGTAGTGGTTGTTGAAGTGGGCATAGTAGTTCCAATTGAGGATACCGGCCACGGCCACATCCCATTTTTTGCCCAGCGACTGATTGAACATGAGCGGGAACTGCATCGAGTACAGCGTGAGCGACGAACGGCTCTTGTCGTATTGCTCGTCGTATAGTTCGGCATTCGGCATCCAGCCCAGCGCGCCGCCATCGCCGCGATACCATGAGAAATCCTTGCGCAAGCCATAATGTGTCCAATTAAATCCCACGCCCAGCGACAAGCGCGAGCGGTCCTGATTGAAGTTGTAGCCCAGGCTTGCAAAATTGAGCACGCCGGCTTCCCACACGGTGCTTTTAATGGCGTCGCTGGCGGGCGCTTCCACATGGTTACCACCCCACCCCACATACACATCGCTCAGGAAGATGTAGAACCGCGATTTGTCGCCCGTGCTGTCGCACGACGCTTCGGTGTTGTCAATCACTGTGTTATCACTTGCCTCGGCAGTTGCCGCGAGGCACACGCTTGGCACGGCAAGCATCGCCGCTACCATAACAGAAATAATTTTAATCATAGTTCTTGAATTATAATTATTGGTGAATTAATCTTCGTCGGGGCGATACTCGAGGATGTCGCCCGGCGTGCATTCGAGTACACGGCATATGGTGTCGAGCGTCGAGAAGCGCACCGCCTTGGCTTTGCCGGTTTTAAGAATGGATAGATTGGCGACAGTGATGCCCACGCGTTCGCTGAGTTCATTGAGCGACATCTTGCGCTTCGCCATCATCACATCTAAATTGATTATTATCATGACTCACAACTTTTTATACGGTTAACTTTTGCTCCTCGGCAGTATCATAAGCCACCTTATATAACATAGCCACCAGCAAAGCCACGATTGTGTAGACAAATGGGCCGTCGGTAAGTATCAAGTCGGAAGTTTCGGCTGTCGAACAAGCGTAACCCATGTTGTCGCTCACAAAAGCGTAGATAGGAATCACAATCACGATAGCCCAGAGAACTATGACGTTGGAGCGGGTGAAGATCGCACCTGTTTTCAACGACTTGAGGATGTTGAAAACAAAGGCAGTGAATAAACCCGCCAACACCAGGATCGTTAAGCGGTTGAACCAGAAGAGGGCCAATTTCGCACCAATGTTGGGAGAGCCCCAGTTAATCACTCCATGACCGCTGCCAGTGGTAAGCACATAATATGACTGAATGCAATAAAACACCACCCACATGGCTACAAGCACAAGCGCGACATAACATACTGCCTTAATCGATTTGACTGTTGTTTTTTCCATAACTAAAGATATTTGTTTTTGAATTACGCTGCAAAGATATATCAATTTATCGAAAAACGATAAATATTTTCTGAGATTTAAGAATTTTTAATCTTTAAACGAGATATCGCTCACCCCGAAAAGGTGTGATGATTTTGAGGTGTAATAGGTGTTACATGGCTTTTCATAGGTTTTTTGTTCTATTCACATGATTTTTAGTTAAGTTCATTTAAATAATTGGATAAAAATCAAGTTTTGAAAATTTCTTTTGTATTTTTGCATTTTCTCTATCGTGGAGAACCTTTTAATCATTTAAAATAAACGTAAAACCTTACTTCAATGAACAAAAGACACGCATTATTGTTGTTAATGCTTTTGCCTTTAGCATTGGGACTTAGCGCAAGCCCAGTCGACATGTCGACTGCCATGCAAGAGGCCAAATCATTCCTGATGCAGCAACGCGGCGGCAACAGCGCACTAAAGGTTGCCAGCAAGGCACCACGCCTGCTCAGCACAGGAGACCAAAGTTATTACTATGTGTTCAACATCGACGGCGGTGGCTTCGTTATCGTTTCGGGCGACGACCGCACTGTGCCAATCTTAGGCTACAGCGACACCGGAGCCTTCGATGAGAACAAGATTCCGGCCAACATGAAAGCATGGATGGCAAGTTATGCCGAGCAAATCAAGGCCTTAGATAAAATGAGCGACAGCCAAGTGGCTTCGATGCTCGCCGCGCCACGCAACGCCAGCGTTGCCACACGCAACTCCATCGCTCCATTGATTACCACCAAATGGGATCAGGCACGTCCTTATTGGAACAAGTGTCCGGAGTTCATGGACATCGATGAAAACGGCGACACCGTGGGCGAACTCGCCTATACTGGCTGTGTGGCAACCAGCATGTCTCAGGTGATGAAGTATCACAACTGGCCATTGCGCCCCACCAAGACCATCCCCAGTTACCAACTCACCATTGCCAGCGGTGAAGACTACAACGTCACCTACGACTTTGTGATGACCGATTCGCTCCCCGTCATCGACTTTGACTGGGCTCACATGCTCGACAGTTACACTGGCGGCGAGAGCGAGGTATATACCGACGCTGTGGCAAACCTTATGGTCTATGCCGGATATGCCGTGAAAATGCAGTATGGCACGTCGAGTTCGGCAGCATATACCGACGACATCCTGCCCGCGTTCACCAAATACTTTGCTTACGACAAAAGCAAGATTCAACTCGTGTTCCGCACCGACTACACCCAGGACGTTTGGGACGACATGATCTATAACGAACTTGCCGAGGGCCGCCCGATGGTTTACAACGGCACTGCCGGCAGTGGCGGCGGCCACTCGTTTGTGTGCGATGGTTATGAATATGGCAACTACTTCCACATCAACTGGGGTTGGGGTGGCATGGGCAATGGCTATTTCCAACTTGCCATCCTTAATCCTCGCGAGAGCGGCATCGGCGGCTCGTCGAGCGCCGAAGGCTACAATATGAAGCAAAGCGCTATTATCGGCATCACCCCGGGTGACCCCGATCAGGGCGAAGACCCCGATCCTGAAGTGGAATATGCCCTCACGGCCACCGGCTTCTCTTTAGGCTTCTCGGGCACGATGGAGCGCGACAGCAAGAGCCAGGGCTTCAATATCTACAAGCGCAAGACGTTCCGGCTCAACTATGCCGACCACATGAGTTCGGGCAAACGCTTCGACGTCGGCCTCGCGCTGTACGACACCGACCATAACTTTGTGCAGTTGATCATTAACCAGGGCAATTATTTAACCGCACTGACATCGGCCCTGGGCAGTTTCTACGAGTTTGGCAGTAACATCAGCGACGCACGCAACGGTGTAAGGTTCGGAGCAGGCTTGACCGGTGACTACCTGATTGTGCCGGTTTACCAACTCGAAGGCACCACCGATTGGAAGCCCATGCTTGAGAGCGACCGCTTCTACATGGAGTGCACGATGACCAATTACGAGGCCTCCTTCACCTCCCACCCCATCGTCGACCTTGTCGCCACCAACTTTGAGTTCACCGGCGGTGAGAAAGTCGGCAAGCCCGAGCAAGTGCACGTCACCCTCCAGAACAACAGCGCCGACCGCTTCTTCGGCAACCTGTTCCTGTTCTTCGGCGGCCAGCAAATCGACATGATGGGTGCTTACACCACAGAGATTCAAGCCGAGGTGCTCGCCGGACAGAGCAACGTGGTGACCTTCAACGTCACGCCCGAGAGTTCAGGCACGAAGAGCGTGTATGTGGCTCTTGACGACATTGGCAGCAATCGCATCCCCGGCACTGGCCAAGTGATTATCGAGGATTACACCGAGTTGCCTACCAACCTGGCTGTCACCATCCAGGCCGAGAATGCCACCGGCAACACCATCTACGACAGTTATGCGCGCTTCAAAGTCGACATCACCAACAACGGCGAGAGCGAGTATAATAAATATGTGCTGGCACCGCTGTTCCTGGTGAGCAAGGACGACCAGGGCAATGTTCTCGGCGGACAGATGGTCACTTACGGCCAGAGTTCGCTCAGCGTGGCTCCCGGCCAGACCGAGACCCTGTACTTCGAGTTCTACAACCTGGGCTACGACCAGACCTACTCGCTCAACATCTATGCTCGGAATGAGCAAGATCAACTTGTCAACATCGTGGAGAAAGGCAGTTCGGTGTACTACGACATCAAGCATGGCATGGTGGTGTGGTCCCGCGACGACATTAAGGGTACGGGCATGGCCGTCGAAGGCACAGCCGTCGTTCCCGACAATGCTATCGCCGTGCGTCTCGAGGGCTTGAACCTGAGCAGCGTCACACCTAACGCCAACCCCAACACGATGTATATCCTGGGTGCCGAGGACAATGTTCCTGCCGGCCTCGAGGGGAAGAACGTGATTGTGGGCAACACAGCGCAGAACATCAGCCTTGAGGATGGCTACGACTACTTCAGCCCTGTGAGTTTTACCGCCGATGCTATCAGTTATACCCGCGCTTTCAACAGCACGCGCACCGCTCCGGCCGCCAATGGCTGGAACACCATCGTGTTGCCTTTCACCCCCGAGAGCGTGAAGGACGCCAATGGCAATGAACTCACCGCAGCCACCAGCGCCGACGAGGCTGCCGACCTGTGGATTGCACGCTTCGCCACCGAGGAAGATTCGGTGCCCACCTTTGCCATCACTAACCAAATCACGGCCAACGTGCCCTACGCAGTGGCTGTGAAGAGTGGACTCAACGGCAAAGAGGTCACCTGGAGTGCCGGAACCACCACGCTTAAGGCCGAGCCGATAGCGATGACCAGCGGTGAAAACTATGTGCTCAACGGAACGTTCCTGGGCGGCTCGCTCGAGAGCATCTTCGCACTCAACGCCACCGGCACAGGCTTTGAGCCTGTCACTGCCGCAACGGCTGTCGACCCGTTCCGCGCCTACTTCACCGCACTGGCTGGTGCTCACCAACTCACGTTCATCCCCATTCTGGGCGAGGGCATAGTGAACCCGGTCGTCACAGGCGACGTGAATAACGACGGCACAGTCGACGGCATCGACCTGAACATCCTCATCAACATCGTTCTTGGCCACGACAGCGCCGACAACTACGACGGCCGCGCCAATGTGGACAACAGCGACAATGTGGTAAACGGCAGCGACATAAATGCCATGATTAACCTGCTGCTCAACAAATAAGCATCCAGGCCAAGCCTTCACAAGGCTTGCACCCGCAATATAACACAGGCGGCACCCAATCTCGGGCGCCGCCTGTGCTATCTCAATCCAGCCACAGCAATGCTGTGGCACAGAGAACCACAATAATCAAGATTTCGCTTCGCTGCAGATTGCCTCGGCCATCTCGTTGAGGGTGAGGCATTGGCCACGCTTTATCGTGCGTCGGTCGTTGTGATGCTCCCATGGAGCGAGGACCAGCAGGCGGCCCTGTGCACATGCGTCGAAACGGCGGCCGCCAGGTTTGGCAAGCGGCGCGAAACCGTTCTCTTGCAAGAAGATGAGAGGAAAACCTTGGTCAAAAGCCGCGCGCATCACCGCTTTCTCGCCTGCGCTGATGCTCGGTGACACCAGCACGGCCCCTTCTCGGGCTAGCGAGAGATATCGATCGCATTCTCTTGCAATCTCATCCTCGCTGAGGCTCCGGCTGCACTTCACCGGCACGAGCCATGGAGCGTCGAGAAGAAACACATTACCCTGTGCTGCAAAGAGTTGGTCTCCAGCCTCCACATTGTGCCGCACACGAAACAACTCAGGGTTATTCCTTTTGATGGCCCAGCGGCGAGGGTTGTCGGCGATGTAGTTTTTCATGCGCTGGAGTTGCCCTTCATGGTCAAGGATGCGATCGTTATAGCCTGATTCCCAAAGTGACATCAGGCCCGTCTTCACTTTTCCTTGCTCTTTAAGTTCCCTTAATGCCTTGTTACAAGCGGTTTTAAAGCCATTTACTATTTTTCCGAAATGCATTGGGATGGGCTCTTGCACAAAAAAGATGGCATGCAAATGGTCGGGCATGACTTGATGATTCCATATTTGCAGTGCAGGATAAAAGCGTGGAAGACCGCGAAGTGCTTGTGACACAGCATTTCCGAGGTCGCTGAGCAGCATTTTTGCAGGTGTCTTCTCGCCATCGCCCTTGATAGTGCCCAGCAGCGGCTGTCGGCCGTTAACCACCAGCGTGACCATGTAAATGCATCGGCCATGGTAATCGTGGCCGATGCGGCGACGGGTCATCGAAGGCTTGGCCTTTCCAGCCCACTGTTTTTTGTTTTTATACTCTTCCCAATCCATAAGAGGTGCCCTGTGCCACAGCAGTGCTGTGGCGGAGATTAGGCGTTGCGGTGGATTACTGAGCCACTGGCTTGGTGGGTGGCCAAGACGAGGACCTCGGCAATCTGCACGTGGGCGGGAGCCTGTGCTGCGTAGAGGGCCACGTCGGCAATATCGTCGCCAGTGAGCGGCTCGATGCCTTGATACACCTTGTCGGCGCGGGCGTTGTCGCCGTGGAAACGGGTGTTGCTGAAGTTGGTCTCCACCAATCCGGGCTTGATGTTTGTCACGCGCACTGCGGTGTGTGCCACGTCGATGCGCAAGCCATCGGTGAGCGTCTTCACAGCAGCCTTAGTGGCGCAATACACGTTACCGCCGGCGTAAGCGGCGTCGCCAGCCACCGAGCCGATGTTAATCACATGGCCGCGGTTGCGTTCCACCATGCCCGGCACCACCAGGCGCGTCATGGTCAGCAAGCCCTTGATGTTGGTGTCGATCATCGTGTCCCAATCGAGGTAACTGCCGTCGTATTCCGGCTCAAGGCCCAGTGCGAGGCCGGCATTGTTGATGAGCACGTCGATTTCGGCCCAGTCGGCGGGCAGCGAGGCGATGGCTTCGAAGGCGACACCACGTTCGCGCACGTCGAAACACAAGGATGTCACGCGGCCCTTGCCACACTTTTTCAACTCGGCCTCGAGGTTGGCGAGCAATTCCGGCTTGCGGCCAGTGATAATAACGTCATAACCTGGTTGGCTTGCAAACTTCATTGCACAAGCCCGTCCGATGCCGCTCGTGGCACCAGTGATGAGTACAATTTTGCTAGTATTCATAGTATAAGATTATTTATTGATTTTCAATGCTTTCAGCATTTGCTGTGTGGTACTGTGGAGGTGACCGTTCAGGTCGCGCAGGTAGCGGTTAACACTATTTGGTCCCATGTTTCGCGCATTGTCGAACCGCTCGGGATGGGTGATGCGGGTAAACACCACGCGCTGGATGTCGGCTGTGGGGCAATGTGCGCGTCCGTAGCCCATGGTTTCGGGGTGCTCACCGGGGCCGTTGCTACTCCAGTAGTGCACTTCGCCATCCTTGTCGATTCCCAGGAACACCACGCTGTGGCCAGCCTCTTGCCGATGCCCCTCTACGCCGTCATCGCCGATTATCGCTCCGCCATCGTGGCCGCGCGACTCGTTGCGGTTCCAAAAGATTTTCATCATGTCGCCCGGCTTGGCGAGTTGCCAAATGGGATGTGCGGCCCATTGCTCGTCGGTGAGGTAAGGCTCGTCGGGCGTCTCCTTGAACTCGGCGGTTTTTGCGCCACGGAAGGCAGTGAAACTCTCTCCGGCGTTCAGTTCAGCCACGAGGACTCCGATGCCGGGGCCGTTGGCGTTGCAGCACCCCCAGAATCCCACGCCATCGCCCTGCGAGAGTCCGCTGGGATTCAGTTCGTCGGCAATGCCCACATACGGCTTCATGTTGACCCATGCCTGTCGCGAGATGCGCTGGCCGTGCTTGTCGTCCCACATCAGCAACGCCTTGATGAGCACGGCATAGGTGGCGCTGGAGCAGAATGAGGGCTGGGCTTTCACGGGGTCGAAACGCGGCCTGCGGTCGCGCGTGCCCATCTGGTAAGCATTGTTGAGGCCCTGCCAAGTGGTGGTGGCGAACTGCTTGTTAGGCTTGCCGCCCGTGTAGTATCCGCCCTTGTCGGGGAAGAGGTCGATGGCTTGCAGCACAAGTTCGCGCCACTCCTTATTGTCGGCAATTGTGGCTTGCGACTTTTTCCAGTCGGCGCGCGAGGGCCCATTGCTCATCGCGGCTTGCTCCTGCATGTCGACCACAGTTTGCGCCTCGCCCTCGCTGGGCGATGCCGAATGGGTGTGGAAACACCCTGCCGACAGCGTGCCCAGCAACAGCAGCAGTGCCCATCGACCAAACTTGAAGTTAAAGATGTGTGTCATAGTTGATTCAGTGCTAAACGCACAACGTGCAACGCATCGTGCTCAATTAGAGACTACAAATATAGCCTTAATTTTTGGATTATTGCTCATTTTGTACTAATTTCGCACAATAAAAGCAAGACAGTACCGTGAGCGATTTCTACAAGACATTGAAGGGCGTGAGCCAAGGCATCTACAAGGAGAAGATGAGCAAATTCATCGCCTTTGCCGAGCCGGTGAGCAGCGCCGAGGATGCCAAGGGCGTTGTGAAAACTTATCAAAACAAGTATCACGACGCTCGCCACGTGTGCTGGGCTTATATGATAGGCACGGCGCGCAACGAGTATCTGTCGAGCGACAACGGCGAGCCCAGCGGCACTGCCGGCAAGCCCATATTGGGGCAAATCAACTCCTTCGGGCTGACCAACGTGGTGATAGTTGTGATACGTTACTTTGGCGGCATCAAATTGGGTACCAGCGGACTGATTGGTGCCTACCGCGAGGCGGCACGGCTGGCCATCGAGGCAGGCGAAATCCTGGAGTGCCATGAGCAGGCGCAGTTCACGTTCCAGTTTCCCTACCTGGCTATGAACGCCGTGATGTCGCTGCTGAAGAAAACCGACACACGCATCGTGGAGCAGCAGTTCGACAATGTGTGCCGCATGACGGTGGAGTGCGATGCCGACGCCATGCCGGCGCTTCAGTCGCGGCTAAGCGACATCGACGGTGTCACTGCCGCTCAGTGAAGCATAACTTTGCCCTGACGTGGTCCTCGCCATCGACCATGATGTTCATGGCCCAATTCATCCCATCACGAGCCACAGCAATCGTAGCCTCGCTGCCATAATGCGTCTCCTTGACAAAAGCCATCTCGACGCGCGACAGGCGGTTGCGGTCGTAATGCTCCATATCAAACTGGTTCATGAGCAACTCGAGGTATCGCACAGTGTTCACGTGGCGGTTGAAATCGCAGTCGACATAGGTGAAGCGGTAGTTGCTGTCCGGCTCACCGGCAATGGGACGCAGGCGGCTCTGTGGCTCGATGGGGCAACGGCGCGCCGACACGTTGTCGCGAATCTTATCGATGCGGGTGATGTCGACGCTCGAGCGTGCCGCCAGGTCGATCACCATCCACACGGTGCGAATGTAGCCGATGGGCTCGCCCTGCTCGTCGGTGACCTCCATGCAACGCAGCGAGAAGTGCCGGTTGTAGTCCTCGATCCAGGTGGTGACGGTGTAATGCTCGTCGACGCGCGGCGTGCGGTGCAACTCCAGAGTGATTCTCGACAGCACCCAGGCGTGATTATGCTCGATGAGGTATCGGTAGCCAATTCCCCATGAATTGGCGTGCAATGTGGCCACCTCGATGACGCGGTGCACGAGCAGCGGCATGGGCATCTCGCCCTGTGGGTTGCACTCACCGGCAGCGAGGTAGAATGTTTTGCTATATTCCTTTGTCATTATTGATTAAGTGTTTTTCATCAGATTTGGCTGGCGCGATTCATCAGCACGTTATCGAGCAGGACGATGGCCGCCATCGCCTCGACGATGGGCACGGCACGCGGCACCACGCACACGTCGTGGCGGCCCGTGGGTTGCAGCGTCACTGGGTTGCCCTGACGGTCGACGGTGGGCAGGGGCCGCATCAGCGTTGCCACCGGCTTGAAAGTAACGGTGAAATTTATCTCCTGGCCGTTACTGATTCCACCTTGGATGCCAGCCGAGTGATTGGTCAGGGTGGTGATTGAGCCATCGTCGGCGGTGGCAAATTGGTCGATCACCTGCGAGCCCATCTTGCGGGCAAAGTCGCGCCCAATGCCCATCTCAAATGCTTTGGCGGCGGGGATGCTCATCATGGCGTAAGCCAACTGTGCCGAGAGTTTGTCGAACACCGGCTCGCCCAGCCCGGCAGGCACTCCATGTATTATACACCTGATGCGGCCACCAATCGTGTCGCCTTTGCGACGAGCGTCCTCAATAGTTTCGGTAAGTTCTTCCATATAGTATGGACTTGGCTCGGGCAATCCGGCAGCCTCTATTACTTTGGAACGGATGGTAATTCCCATCCGGTTCAGGGCCTGCATGGCAAACGCCCCGGCCACGACGCGGCTCACCGTCTCGCGCGCCGATGCGCGTCCGCCGCCACGATGGTCGCGACGGCCAAACTTAGCCTCGTAGGTGAAATCGGCATGCGAGGGACGATAGCAGTCCTTCAGCGCGTCGTAGTCGCTGCTGTGCTGGCCTTCGTTGTACACCACAAAACCAATGGGCGTGCCAAGGGTCACACCCTCGAAGACACCTGAGAGCACGTGCACGCGGTCGGCCTCGGCGCGCGCGCTGGTTACTGACGACAGGCCTGGGCGACGGCGGTTCACAAAGAACTGAATATCATCGAGATTGATGGGCACGCCGGCGGGCATGCCGTCAATAACGCCACCCATAGCAGGGCCGTGGCTCTCACCGAAACTGGTGAGGCTGAAGATGTTGCCTATCCTGTTTTTCATCTTACTCGATTAAATCAGTTACTGTGGCGCCAACAAAGTCGACGAGGGCTTGCGGAGCGATTTTCAACTGCAGGCCGCGCATTCCGGCGCTGACGTAGATGACGGGGTACTGCAGGCAGGACTGGTGGATAAACGTAGGGAAGGGCTTTTTCATGCCTATTGGCGAGCAACCGCCACGAATATAACCCGTGGTTGGCAGCAGGTCCTTCATGTGAATCATCTCCACCTTTTTGTCACCGGCAGCGCGCGCGGCCTTCTTCAGGTCGACCTCGGCATTGCCGGGCACCACACACACGAGGTGTCCCACACGGTCGCCGTGCAACACCAGCGTCTTAAACACGCAGTTGATGTCCTCGCCCAGCGCCTGCGCCACATGGTCGGCGGCAAGGTTGTTCTCGTCGACCTCATAGGGCACCAGTTCGTAGGGCACCTTGGCCCTGTCGAGCAGTCGCGCAGCATTAGTCTTATTGATTTTCTTCATAAGCCACTATTTTTCCGCAAAATTACAAAAAATATCCATAACACCCATTCCCTCCCCGAAAATTACCCTCTCCCACCCCGCCGCGGCACAACCGCGGCCACCAGACCCCGCCAGTGAATTTTTTAAAAGAAAATTGCATTTTTCCCGCTGACGCGGTAAATTTGCAATATGGAATGGAAAGAAAACATAAACAAGCAGCACAAGGACGGAATACATAAGCCTTCGATGACGCGCCGCTGCACAGCGCACGATTACAAAAGCCGCTGCTTTTACATGATAACCCTGGTGGTAAACAAGCGCCATCCGCTGCTGGGCACCATCGAAGGTGACGGCTTGACGACCCAGGCCCAATTAAAACTTGGCGTGCTTGGCCAAGCAGTGACCAAAGAACTTGTCGCTATCCCTAATTTTTACCCGCAACTCGAAATTGGAAGGCTACAAATCATGCCCGACCACCTTCACGTCATAATCTTTGTGAAAGAACCCATTCCAGTGCATTTGGGGAGAATAATAAATGGTTTTAAAGTCGCTTGCAACAAAGCGTTCAGAGCGCTCAAAGAGCAAGGAAAAGTCAGAAGTGACTCAACAGCACTTTGGGAGCAAGGATATCACGACCGCATCCTGCGCCATGAGGGGCAACTTCAAAGAATGCGCAACTACATCGCCGACAACCCTCGCCGATGGGCCATCAAAAAGAATAACCCTGAGTTGTTCCGCGTGCGGCACAATGTGGAGGCTGGAGGCCAACTCTTTGCAGCACAGGGTAATGTGTTTCTTCTCGACGCTCCATGGCTCGTGCCGGTGAAGTGCAGCCGGAGCCTCAGCCAGGATGAGATTGCAAGAGAATGCGATCGATATCTCTCGCTAGCCCGAGAAGGGGCCGTGCTGGTGTCGCCGAGCATCAGCGCAGGCGAGAAAGCGGTGATGCGCGCGGCTTTTGACCAAGGTTTTCCTCTCATCTTCTTGCAAGAGAACGGTTTCGCGCCGCTTGCCAAGCCTGGCGGCCGCCGTTTCGACGCATGTGCACAGGGCCGCCTGCTGGTCTTGGCCCCGTGGAAGTACCATACCGACCGCCGCACGATAAGACGCGACCAATGCCTTACCCTAAACGAGATGGCCGAGGCAATCTGCAGTGAAAATCGTGGCACAGCCACAATGCAAAAGCCGTGAATAAGATTCACTGGCGGGGTCTGGTGGCCGCGGTTGTGCCGCGGTTGTGCCGCGGTGAGGTGATGCGGTGAGGTGATGCGGGATTTTAAGGGGTGGTTGGAGGAGATATTGAAATTTTTTGTAATTTTGCGGGCTGAAGGGATGCGCTGTGGCTTCCCAGATAATTGTGAAATGAAAAAAATTAACTATAGAATGATGAAAAAAATTGGTTTTATCGCACTCTTTGCGCTTGTCAACCTGATGGCCAGCGCACAGTTTTACGGCGTTGACACCGACAAACTCACCGGGCTGGTGATGCAGTTGTCGAACTTCCCACAGGACAACGCCGTGATGATTCTTCAAAGCACTCTCAACAGCCTCGCCGAGCAGCCTAAGAGTTACCGCAAAGCGGTGGAGATGATTGAGCGCATGGGCGACCCCGCCGACAGCCTTCACAACGAGGTGCTCTACGCCGCCGGCCTGAGCCACGTGGTGTCGAGTTACGTGCTTAGCGGCTCGGAGAAAGCCCGTCCGCAAGCCATGCTCGCCGTGGCGAAGAAGAATGCCATTGGCGGCGCAGCCACCGATGTGCAACTCACGCTGGCCGACGGCAAGACGACCCAGTTGCTGGCCGGCAACGGCAAGCCCACCCTGGTTTACTTCAACGACCCGTCGTGCGAGGCATGCCACCAGGTGAAGGCCAACCTCGAGGCCAGCAAATTAGTTAAAGACATGGCCGAAGGCGGCGAACTGAACGTCGTGGCCGTGTACCCCGGCAAGGAACAGAAGCAGTGGAAGCGCAACACCTTTGAGCCGTGGATTGTCAACGGCTATGACAAGGCTCAGGCCATCGAGGAAAACGACGCCTACGCGCTGCCCACCATGCCGCTGTTCTACCTGCTTGCTGCCGATGGCACCGTGCTCATCAAGAACGAGCCCAGCCTGAACCGCATCGAGAACGCGCTGAACATGTTTAAACTCAACCCCGACAAAGACAACGCTACGCTGGTCAAGTTGCTCTTCAACGTGCACTGACCCCATGCCCACGTCATAACGCCGCGGCGGCCCCTGAATGCCAAGGGCCGCCGCGCTGTATTTTCACGTTGTCACTGCAGCGAATTTGCGGTGATGATGGTGATAATCTCGTTGATGTCGACCACGTCGACGACGCCGTCGCCGTTGATGTCGGAGAGGCCCCCGAAATCGTTGGGGCTGGCGCGCTCGGTGATGATTTGCTGCAAAGCCTTGATATCGTACACGTCGATCACATAGTCGGCATTCACATCGCCCAATGGCGGCACCATGGGCTGGATGGGCTGGAACGGCGACTGCATGGCCAACTCGATGCACTTGCGGGCGTAGATGCGCTGAATCGCATGGTTAAAGCCGTAGACGTCACCGCGCTTGTCGGGCCGGAGGATGTTAATTACCCACGTCTGGGTGACATTGAACAGCGTGGCGGGCAGTTCGACCTGTCGCCCGATTTGTTGCAGCAAGGTTTGCGCCGCCACATAAGCCTCGAGCAGGCAGGGTATGCCCTCCTGCAGGTGCATGCCGTCGAGCGACAGGTGTCCGAAGACCCCGATGGTGTCGAGCGGTGTCATGCGGGCATTCTCAATGGAGGTGCCGCAAGGAATGACGAAACTGACGGCTGTCTCGTCGAGCACACGTTGCGCGCACGCCGCCATGTCGGCAAACATGTCGAGGCTGGTGTCTTCACCAAGATCTTGATATCCGTTGGCCCACGCCTGTGGCAATAGCCAGCCGTAAATCACATTCTCGTTCGTTACGTGCTGATTCAGCCAGTTGATCAAATAATTGAGATAAGGCTGATACTGGCCATAATCACGGCTTTGGCTACTGCCCTGCTGCAGCAAGATGATGTCCCAATGATCATGTGTTACAGCCTGCTCGAGCGTGCAGGTGTATTGGGTATACGGCTCGACCCAGCGCGTGCCGCGCACACACTTGCTGAAATGGCGATAGGCTACCGTGTCGCGCGCTCCGTTATACCAATGCTGGCGCAGGGTGTATCCTCCGCTGTACACAAGTCCGAGGGTGAGGTCGACATCGTTAGCCATCGCCTTCATCATCCACGGCATATAGCCCAAGGCATCGGTGGTGAAACTGTTGCCAATGGCGAGCACACGCAGCGTTTGGCGCGCGTGTGCCGTGGTCATCGCAGAAGCGGCAACCAATATCATCAGCCATGTAAACAGTCGTTTCACAAATTATCTTTTTTAACTCACAAAATTACAAAAAAACGCCTAAACTCACAAGTGATTTTTTTAACCTGATTCGGACTAAACTACGCACGTGAGCACAATGTAGTCGCGACACTGTGGCGACACGGCAAAATCTGCCGCGGCGCGCAGGCCGAGCAGCCACACAATGGTGCCGTCGACCTCCAGAATCCATTGCTGCCGCTTTTGCCAAGCATCTAGTTTGGCGTCGGCAAAGATGTCGCTCACCAACTTGCTGCCCCGCATGCCGAACGGCGTCATGCGGTCGCCTTGCCGCCATGGCCGCAACACCGCGTTAGCGCCAAGCACGCGACTGTCGAGCGCTATGCTGCGCCGACCGTCGACCAGCGAAGGCTGGAACTCGCTGTCGCGCACACGCCGCAATGCGATGGATGCCGGCAACGATGACAAGTTGTCCCAATCGACCAGGTGTCCGGTGGCCACGGCCGGTGCCTCGCTGAGGACGAGCATTTCACGCCCCACCTCCAACACGTAGTGGCCGGCGGCAAAAGAACTTCCCACGGCGGCCGTGAGCGCCTGCTCGCACTGCTGGCGATTGAAGCCTTGCGCCTTGAGCAACTCATAGAGCAGCATGGCGCTGTGAGGCACGGCGGCAAGCGCCTGTCGCGAGAATTGCGTCACCGGGCCGTCGGTGATGACCACCTGGCGGCGCGCCATGTCGAGCAGGTCGTCGTAGAGTTCGCGCGCCTGGCCCACATGCTCCATCGTGGCGAGCAAAGCCTGGCGTGCGGCCGGGTCGACGGCATCGAGCGCGGGCAGCAGCACGTTACGCACGCGATTGCGCTTGTAGTCCAACTCACGGTTGGTACTGTCGACCACATACTGCTGGCCCTGCTGGGCAAGGAAATCCTCGACCTGCTGGCGCGTGACGCACAGCAATGGCCTAATAATGTGGCCATTACGAGGCTTCATGCCTGTAAGCCCGGCCAATCCAGTGGAGCGTAACAGGTTGAGTATCAGCGTCTCCACATTATCGTCGGCATGATGAGCCACGGCAATGTCGGCGCAGCCTTGCTCGCAACGCCGCTGCTCAAACCAAGCGTAGCGCAACTCGCGGCACGCCATCTCGACCGACACGCCATGCTGGCGTCGGTACGCCTCCACGTCGAAGTGCACCACCTGCACTGGCACGCCCAGGCGGTCGCACAACGAGCGCACAAAATGCTCGTCGCGGTCCGACTCGTCGCCCCGCAAGTGAAAATTGCAATGTGCCGCCACGCAGCCGAGGCCTAACTGCCACAAAGTGAGCAACAAAGCCACCGAATCGGCACCGCCGCTGAGTGCCACCAGCAGGCGGGCGTCGGGCGTCCACAGCGCGTGCTGCGACGCAAAATTAGCCACGTGAGCAACAAATTGTGATTTTTCCATGCCACAAATATAGAGATTTTCGATGAATTTCACTAACTTTGCAACTTGAAAATTTATCAACAATTATGATACTCGAAAAGATTGAGGCCCTCAAAGGGCAAATCAAAGACCTCCACGCCTCGAACGAAGAAGCGTTGGAAGCCCTCAGAATCAAATATCTGAGCAAGAAAGGAGAAATCACCGCGCTCTTCAACGAATTCAAGACCGTGGCTCCTGAACAAAAGCGCGAGTTGGGCCAAAAACTCAACGAACTGAAAAACCTGGCCACCGAGAAAATCGCACAACTAAAGGAAAGCGTGCAGACTCAGGCCAAGGAGCAGAACAAGATCGACATCACCCGTCCGTCGTTTCCTGCCGAGTTGGGCACACGCCACCCCATCAGCGTGGTTCGCAAGCAGATTATCGACATCTTCTCGCGCGTGGGCTTCACGCTGGCCGACGGCCCGGAGGTTGAGGACGACTGGCACGTGTTCAGCGCGCTGAACTTTGCCGCCGACCATCCTGCCCGCGACATGCAGGACACCTTCTTCATCGAGCAGAACAAAGACGACGTGACCCGCAATATCGTGCTTCGCTCGCACACCAGTTCGGTGCAGGTGCGCACCATGGAGCGCAAGCAGCCGCCCATCCGCATCATCTGCCCGGGCCGCGTGTATCGCAACGAGGCCATCACGGCGCGCGCCCACTGCTTCTTCCACCAGATTGAGGGACTGTATATCGACAAGAACGTGAGTTTTGCCGACCTCAAGCAGGTGCTGCTGTACTTTGCCAAGGAGTTGTTTGGTCCCGACACGAAGATTCGTCTGCGCCCCAGTTACTTCCCGTTCACCGAGCCCAGTGCCGAGATGGACGTGTCGTGCATGCTGTGCGGCGGCGAGGGCTGCGGCTTCTGCAAGCACACCGGCTGGGTGGAGATTTTAGGCTGCGGCATGGTCGACCCCAACGTGCTCGAGGCCAGCGGCATCGACAGCACAGTGTACAGCGGCTACGCCTTCGGTCTGGGCATCGAGCGCATCACCAACCTGAAATATATGGTGAAAGACTTGCGCATGTTCAGCGAGAACGATGTGCGCTTCCTCAACGAGTTCCGCAGCGCACACTAATTAACGACAATCACACAACGTCCCGCCACCAACTCGTGTGCGGGACGCTTTTTTATCATCGAAGTTTCTAAGATATATCATTCCACCACTATGACACTTCAAGAACGCTACGACGGCATCCTTGCTTATTTTGCAAAGGAGCAGCCCAACCCCGGGACCGAACTCACTTACGGCTCACCCTTTGAGTTGCTGGTGGCTGTTGTGCTCTCGGCACAATGCACCGACGCTCGCGTCAACATGGTCACCCCCGGCCTCTTTGCCGCCTACCCCACTCCGCAAGCCATGGCTGCCGCCAGTGCCGACGATATCCTCAAGCACATCAAAAGTGTGTCGTACCCCAACAGCAAATCGCGCCACCTGCACGACTTGGCCGTAAAACTCATTCAGGACTTCGGCGGTGAGGTGCCCGGCACGATGGCCGAACTCACCAGCCTGCCCGGTGTGGGCCGCAAGACAGCCAACGTAATGCTTGGGGCCGTGTTTGGCCAGGCGGCGATAGCCGTCGACACTCACGTGTTTCGCGTGTCGCGGCGCATAGGCCTGTCGCGTGGCAAGACACCCCTCGAGGTCGAGCAGTCGCTCACGCGCCACATCCCCGCCGCGTTGCGCTTCAACGCCCATCATTGGATTCTGCTCCACGGCCGCTATGTGTGCAAGGCCCAGAAGCCCGACTGCCCTAACTGCGCCATCAGCCAATACTGCCGGCATTACGCAAAGACGGCCCACACCTGAGTGTGAGCCGCCTTGTTGTGTTGTGAAACTGTTTCTGAATTAGAACTTCCAGCCGAAAGCAACCTGGATGTTGCTGTTCTTGGCCTCGCCGTTTTCATACACCTCGGTCAGACCAAGGGTGTAGCGAGCCTGCAGGAAAGCGTTCTCGGTGAGGTTGTAGGTAGCACCCAGACCTACACCGAAGTCAACAGCCTTAGTATCGTCCTTCCAGTCGAAGGTCTCTTTGTCCTCAATGTTAACGCCACCAAAAGAGCCCTTGCCTTCGACAGTTGTCTTGCTGTAGACATTGAAGCCTACTTGGGGACCCAGGTCGATAGCGAAATCAGGAGTCACATAGTACTTGAGCATAACGGGCACGTTGATGTAGTTGGTGTTGTAAGTCATGTCGAACTTAGCGCCCATAGCCTCATCAGAGTATTTGCCACCCTGTGCAGCGAAGACTGCCTCAGGAGCGATGGCGAACTTGTCGTTAAACTTGTACTCCATCAAAGCACCAATTTGATAAGCGGGCTTCATGCCGTGATCGATGTCCTCACCCCAGAAGTTGGTAAGGTCAGCACCGACCTTAACACCAAAACGCACTTGTGCCATTGCGCTCACGCTGATCAGAGCAGCAGCGAGCATAATAATAACTTTCTTCATAGTTGTTAAATAAAATTTAATAAAACACTCTTTTTTTAAATTTTAAACGGATTAATAAATTGCTCAAATCATCAGTTAAGAATGCGGCTCCCACCATGGTGAGAGTCGCATTTTACTGAATTGATTGTGTCAATTAGAATTTCCAGCCGAAAGCCACCTGGATGTTGCCGTTCTTAGCCTTTGCGTCGTTATCAAAGACTTCGGTCAAACCCATAGTGTAACGAGCCTGCAGGAAAGCGTTCTCAGTGAGGCTGTAGGTTGCACCCAGGCCTACACCGAAGTCAACAGCCTTAGTATCGTCCTTCAGGTCGACAGTGTTGTCAACATCGCCGAGGTCGCTAGTAACCTTGCTGTACACGTTAAAGCCTACTTGGGGACCCAGATCGATAGCGAAGTTGGGAGCCACATAGCACTTCAGCATCACAGGCACGTTGATGTAGTTGGTGTTGTAAGTAACATCACCGTGGTCATAGTCGTGCTTGCCACCTTGTGCAGCAAAGACTGCCTCAGGAGCGATAGCAAACTTATCGTTGAACTTGTACTCCATCAGCACACCAAACTGATAACCTGGCTTCATGCCGTGATCGACGTTCTCACCCCAGAAGTTAGTGAGGTCTGCACCGACCTTTGCGCCAAATTGAACTTGTGCCATTGCGCCCATGCTGATCATTGCAGCAGCGAGCATGATAATAACTTTCTTCATTGTTTTAAAAATATTAATTAATAAAATGTAAATTATGAATTCTCAAACTTTACGCATCTAAGACAAACGCAAAATCAATAGGTTTAAACGAATGCGAACTTTTGAACACTCTCAATCCCAAAAAGACCACATTTTTCTGCATTTTTCTCGAAAAAACAGGTATTTACGCATTAAACCATATGCGTGAGCATTACTTAAACTTCCAGCCAAATGCCACCTGGATGTTGCCATTTTTGGCATTATCGATGTTGAAAATCTCATTGACTCTCTCCTCCTTGTCGAACATGCCCGACAGGCCCATCGTGTAGCGAGCCTGCAAGAAAGCCCTGTCGGTAAGATAATAGGTACCGCCCAAACCCACTCCGAAGTCAACGGCCTTGGTGTTGTCCTTAAGGTCGATGGCATCGTCGATGTTCTCAACCTTGACTTTGCTGTAAACATTGAAGCCTATTTGCGGGCCAAAGTCGATGGCGAAGTTAGGAGAAACGTAATACTTCAGCATCACAGGCACGTTGATGTAGTTGGTGTTGTAGGTCACATCAGCATCAACGGGGACAAGTATTTCGGCTCGTGGTTCTGGGCGAACTGCCATGATGTGATCACACTTGCCACCCTGTGCGGCGTAAACCACCTCGGGAGCAATGCCAAACTTATCGTTGAACTTATACTCGGCCACGAAGCCTGCCTGATAATTTGGTTGCATTCCATGTTCTACGTCTTTTCCGATGAAATGCGTGAGGTCGCCAGCCACTTTTGCGGCGACGTCGATTTGTGCCATAGCGCTCAAGCCGACCATCGCCGCAACAAGAATCAAGAATACCTTCTTCATGATTCTTTAAACTATAGAATCAATAAGGTGTTTTGTCGGTTTTCTCCATCCACTTGCGGAAGTGGTCGTTAGCATGCTCATCGTGCACATGTACGCACGGTATTGAGCGCTCGAGATGCTGCTTTTCGATTTCTTCGTAGATGAAACTGTCGTCAAAATTGGCACATGCAGCCTCATGCTTGGTGTTAGCATAGTACACCCGCTTAACACCGGCCCAGTAAAGTGCGCTCAAGCACATCGGGCACGGCTCGCACGAACTGTAAACCACACAATCATCAAGTTTAAAGTTGCCCTTCAACTCGCAAGCGCGGCGAATGGCATTGACCTCGGCATGAGCCGTTGGGTCGTTGTCGAGCGTGACAGAGTTAGCACCAGTGGAGACTATTTCGTCATTGTGTACAATAACTGCCCCAAACGGGCCGCCACCACGGTCGATGTTTTCGTTAGCAATTTCGCAAGCCATGCGAATGAATTCACGGTCGCGATCGGTAATTATTACATTGTTTTCCATATCTTTATGTCTTTAAAATGTTATGCCTCCCAGCGATAATACAATTTTACAACATTTCCATTAATTTCCACATTAGTGCCAGCCCAGTAAATGTCAGGGTTATCAATGAGGGTATTTCCCTCTTTTTTCAAGCCTGTTGCCTTAGCCGACGCGAAGAATATATTGGCATCTTCGGCATTGGGGAAAGTAATCTCGGTGTATTCCTCCTCCAGCAAAATGGTGGTTGTCTTATCGTCTACCGTTTTGCTGTAGGTTTCAATGATAGCGTCATAATACTCTTCGCCGGTGTAATCAGCGCGCCTCTCGGTCACCCTATTGACCAGCACAAAGCCCATCGACAGCAAGTTGCTAACCGTTACCCCTCTTTCATTGGCCGATTGATAAACCTTACCCTGCTCTTTTGCCCTATTGGTAAAGGTTCGGAATGTAAGACCTGCCGAGGTGCGTTGAGTGGCGGTAGACTTTGAGGTCGTTCGCGTTGTGCGGGCCTTTCCCTTGCGACGCTTCTGCGCATCGGCGTTGAATGAGAATGATGTGGCCAGGCACATTGCGATGCAAATAATAGCAATAATTCGTTTCATAGTGTTATGTTTTTAGTGTGATACACATTATTAAATAATACGATTCTTATTTGCGTCCGGGCTTGGCACCCTTAGTGCGGTAGTTGCAGTGCACCTTGCCCTTGAGGATGTTGCCGAGTTTAGTGCGCACCATCTGCTTGCGTATGGGCGAGATGCGGTCGGTAAACACGGTGCCGTCGAGGTGGTCGCACTCGTGCTGCACCACGCGGGCCAGGTAGCCCTCGATGTCCTGCTCGTGCACGTTCCACTCCTCGTCGTGCCACCTGAGGTGAATCTTCTCGTGGCGTGCCACGTTCTCATGGATGCCGGGCAGACTCAGGCAGCCCTCCTCGCGGCTGGTGGTGGCGACGCTCTCGTCGACGGTAATCTCAGGGTTGATGAGTGTCATGTGCACGCCCTTGAGTTCAGGCATGTCGTCGCCAAGCACATTGACGTCGATATACACCAGGCGCAGACTCACACCCACTTGCGGTGCAGCGATGCCGATGCCGTCGCTGCCGTACATGGTTTCCTTCATGTTCTGTATGAGTTCGGCCAGGCCCGGATAGTCGGGAGTCACTGGTTGTGCCACGGCCCGCAGCACAGGATGACCATATAAATAAATAGGTAGAACCATCTTTTTTGATGAAGAGTTTTATTAATGATTTTAGATTATTAATCGCATTAGCCAATTGTAAGACGCTGGCTCTCAAGATAGTCGTTGAGGATGATGGTGGCGGCGATGCTGTCGACGCGGCTCTTGTCGCGTCGGTCTTTCTGCTTCATTCCGCCATCAATCATCGCACGATGTGCCAGCGTGCTGGTAAACCGCTCGTCGTACATCACAATGTTGACCTGTGGCAACGCCTTGCGCAACTGAGCCACGAAGGGCTCGATGTAACGCATGCTCTCGCTGGGCTGGCCGTTGAGTTGTGTGGGCTGTCCCACCACGATGGTCTCGACGGGCTCACGCGCCACATAGTCGGTGACAAATTTCACGACGGTGTGCGAGGGCACGGTGTCGAGCGCTCCGGCAATGATTTGCTGCGTGTCGGTCACAGCAATGCCGGTGCGCTTGCGTCCGTAGTCTATGCCCAAGATTCTCGCCATGTGTGATTATCGCTCTTGCATGTTCTGCAGGAACTCCTCGTTGGTGCGGGTGCGCTCCATGCGTTCTTTGATAAACTCCATCGCCTCGACGCTGGTGCGGTCGCTCAGGAAGCGGCGAATAATCCACATGCGGTTGAGCACGTCTTGGTTGAGCAGCAGGTCGTCGCGGCGAGTGCTCGAAGCCATCACGTCGACGGCGGGGAAAATGCGCTTGTTGCTCAACTTGCGGTCGAGTTGCAACTCCATGTTGCCGGTACCCTTGAATTCCTCGAAAATCACCTCGTCCATCTTGCTGCCCGTGTCGATCAGCGCAGTTGCGATGATGGTGAGCGAGCCGCCATTCTCGATGTTGCGCGCCGCGCCGAAGAAGCGCTTGGGGCGCTGCAGGGCGTTGGCGTCGACACCACCCGAGAGAATCTTGCCGCTGGCGGGGGCGATGGTGTTGTAGGCGCGTGCCAGGCGGGTGATAGAGTCAAGCAAAATCACCACGTCGTGGCCACACTCCACCATGCGCTTGGCCTTCGAAAGCACGAGGTCGGCGATTTTCACGTGGCGGTCGGCAGGCTCATCGAATGTCGAGGCAATGACCTCGGCATTTACGCTGCGTGCCATGTCGGTGACCTCCTCGGGGCGCTCGTCAATGAGCAGGATGATCATATAGGTCTCGGGGTGGTTCTCGCTGATGGCGTTGGCGATGTCCTTGAGCAGGATGGTCTTACCCGTCTTGGGCTGCGCCACGATGAGGCCGCGCTGACCCTTGCCGATGGGTGCAAACATGTCGACCACACGCTGCGAGATGGTGGGACGCAGTTTGCTCACCAGGTCGAACTTCTCGTCGGGGAACAGAGGCACCAGATGCTCAAATGGCACGCGGTCGCGAACAAATTCCGGCGAGCGGCCGTTGATATAGTTGATTGAGCACAGCGGGAAGTATTTCTCGCCCTCGTGCGGCGGACGGATGTAGCCCTCGACCACATCGCCCGTCTTGAGGCCAAAGTTCTTGATTTGCTGTGCCGACACGTAGACGTCGTCGGGCGAGTTGAGGTAGTTGTAATCGCTCGAGCGCAAGAAGCCGTAACCGTCGGAAAGCACCTCGAGCACACCTATGCTGTCGAGGATGCCCTCGAAGTTGTAAGGCATGTCGGCATATTGTGTTTCGGGCACTGCGGCCTCGACGGGCTGGTTGTTTTTCTTCTTTTTCTTCTTCTGCTTCTCCACCTTGGGCTCCTGAATGATGATGGGAGCCTTGGCAGCCTCCTCGGCGGCGCGTCGGCGTTCCTCGGCGGCGCGTCGTGCGGCGGCCTCACGCTCTTGTTGGGTGCGCGGCTTGAAGGTCTGTGCTCCGGTGTTGAAGAATGAGTTCAGCGAGAGCGACTGGCGCGTCTGCGCTTCGTCGGCCTGCATGGGCGCTTCGTTGCGAGCCTCGGGCTGCGGAGCGGGCTGAGCCTCGGCTTCCGAAGCGGGCTGTGTCTCAGCCTCGGGCTCGGGCTGTGGTGTCTCAGCGGGAGCCTCGGCGGGCGCCAGTTCAGTCTTCTCTGCATCGAACAGCGTGGGTGCCTCGGCTTTCTCGGCATTCTTGCGTGGGCGTCCACGGCGCTTTTTTGCCGGTGCCTCAGCCGCAGGCTGCACCTTGGCTTCCTGCTCGGCTGCCGGCGCTTCGGCCGGTTGGTCGGCAGGCTGTTCAGGTGCCGCTTTTGCCTCCTGGGCCTGCTTCTCTTGCTCGGCACGCGCCTTCTTCTCGGCTGCCGAGGGGCGGCCGCGCTTGCGCTTGGCAGGTTGTGCCGGTGCCTCGTCCTTGGCGGGCTGATCGGCCGGTGCTTCGGCAGGAGCCTCGGCGGCGGCCTTTGATTCTTCAGTCTTTTTGCTTGCCGACTTAGCGCCACGGCGAGTGCGCTCACGGCGAGGACGCGGCTCCTCCTCAGGAGCGTTCTTTGCGCTGTCCTCAGCCTGCTGGTCAATAACCTGATACACTAAGTCGCTTTTGTCGACACTGTCGACATTTTTCAATCCCATATCGCGAGCGACGCCACGCAACTGCGCGTCGTCCATCGCATTTAATTCATCAATGTTGTACATATTGATTATTAAAATATAAATTCATTGTAAAATACGTCTGCCGCATCGTGGCGCAATGAGCCATCATTGGTGCGGCCAAGTCCTGAAACGGACCCAAGAAAAATGATTTTGAAAATTCATGCCCTGTGAGCATTCCATGCTCAGCGAGCGCATTAAAGTGAATAAGGAATAATGATTATCGGTTTCCGCTTGGCACCTGGCTCGCGACCTCAGTGCCGCGATTTATTAGGCCTCGTGCCAAAAATCTTGCGCAAAATTACAACTATTCTCTCAAATACCAAAAAAAAACGCAAAAAAAGCGTTTTAATGCTGTTTTTAACGCAAATTTCGCGAATTATATTTGGGCTGAGAAACGCGAATTTCGCGAATTACATGAATTAACCAACTGATATTCAGCGGGATAATTCTTATAATTCGCGAAATTCGCATTGAAAAGTCGCACAGCAGCAAAATCGATGCTTTGCGCGTTATGAGTGCGGCATTAGAAGTCGCTGAAGAACGATGGGCGAATGAGCAGACCCACCCTCAGGCGACAATGATGCTTGTTGTAGTCGAGCAGGTTCTCGCCGTATCCGTCGTAGAAGTGGAGCATCAAGAACTGGTTGTCCTGCTCGCGGATGCGGAAGCCCACGTTAATAATGGTGTTGAAGTTGAAATTCCAACCCTGACGCTTGACAAGGGTCACATCGGCCACCCATCGCCTGCTCTTTGAAAGGAACTGAGCACCAGTTTGGAAGATACCGTTATACTTTAGGATGTCCTTGTTCTGCTGGCCGTCGATGATAGGGATCCACGTCTTGGCGTGCACCATCAGACGGGGGTCGATATAAGCCGAAGCGGCAAACGAGATTTTGTTCCAACTGCGTGAGGCCTCACCGTCGCGACCGTTAGACTCATGCTCAAACATAATCAAGCCATTACCTATCAAGCGCCCTTTATTGAAAATTGGGGCCTGCACACCAATACCGGGGTTGAAGTTCAGGTCATGGAATGGCAGCGACTCCTCAAACACATTCCACATCGCTTTCTGTGAGTAACTCAAGAAAATGTAACTGTGAAGAGGCAATACCGACTTGGTTAAACGCTGGCGGAAACTGATTTGGAACTTCACGTCGCTGTTGTACTCGGTCGGCTTGTGGTTCAAAGCCGTACCGCCCGCGAAATAATTGTCTTTGTAGATGCCAAAGAACGGACGGCTGTCTAAGTCTTTAATGATACTATCAACATTAAATTTCTCTTCATCGCCGCCTATGGTGGTTATTTGCGCCTGCAATGGGCACACGACACCAGCAAGGACCATGATAATGACAATTCTAAAAAGTTTCATCTCTATTATTGTTTTTGTGTTTTCAGTTTAATAGAATCAAACCACCGTGAAATTCACAATGTCAATACGTTGGAACCGGGCGATTACCCGGTCGTTCATCCATATCAAGATGTCGATTTCATAATCGGTACCGTCGTCGGCGTTTTCATTATCGTAACACTCAAAAGTGAGCATATACAAGTCGTCGCCGTAGGCTATCAATTCCTCAGCAAATGACCAACGTATCCTCTGCGGACGGGGTGTCAGTGGATGCTGTGGCACACCATCAGCCCACAAAATAGCATGCATATTGCCCTCTTCATCTTCCTCATAGCCACAGGCATAGATGTGTCCATTGAGATAAGCGGTCGAACTCACGTGCCCAACCGCAAGCCCGTGGGCTGGCAGCGGAAAGTCAAAAGTGCGCGGCAGCACTTGCAACTGCTGGTCAACCCAGATACACGGCTCGGTGCCAACATGGCCACCCACGATGGTGTGGTCGGTGTTGTAGGCAAAAATTGTCGTGGCATTTGCACTCACATTTTCATTGGGCTTGGGAAGTATGGCTTTGGCGTACCTTCCCTTGTACTCATAGTAGAGAACGGCATCGCTGGGATCCGCTCCATGATAGTCCATTCCAGCAAGATAACACTTGCCATTGCTGACTGAAATGCACTGACTCGAGGCGTTGAAATCCTCACAATCATCAAGAGGGAACAGACCGCTGTTTTTCAACACATAAGGAGGGTCGTAAAGGTAGATGTAAGAGTCCCACTTGCCAATGCCTTGAGTCTCATGGCTTACGTTTTCGATAAAATCGACGTGTAGCGTGTTCCACTTGCCGTTTTTCCAGTACCCAACCTTGTCCTTGGTGCTTTTACCCGACACGAAATAGTCGTCACCGTCACTGATAATCTCACTGGCATACTCGCAGTTGGGAAGTTCCATAATTTTATCCCCAATATAGTCATAAATGTGACCCTCGGAAGTAAGCACCAATATTTGGCGCTCGCCACGACGTTTCACGGTAGGCTCTTCGTCCTCGCACGACGTGAGTAGAAACAAAGCGCCAATAACTAATAGCAAATTAATACTAAACGTTCGCATATTATAAAAAAATAAGCCAATGCCGTTAATAATGGCACAAAGATATAATAAATAATTCAAATAAGACAAATTTTTTGCTTCTCACGCTTGTTTATGAGAAACTTGTGTGGTTTTTGGTGAAGTTTTTACCAGTGTACACAGCGTTTCGGCCTACTGCTTACGCATCAAGGCATCGTAATCGATGGTGTCGAAGATGAGGCGGCGCTGCGGCGTGAAACTGCCGCTGAGAGGGTCGTAGGGCGCGCGGTAGTAGGTAGTGCCGATATGCCCCAAGCCGAGCATAAGTTGCGCCAAGGCATCGGTGCTCACCGGACGCGCGCTGCACGCCTGGGCCTGCGCCACGGCGTCGGGATGGCGCTGGCGATACACCGGCGAGAACCACAGCACCAGCGGCACCTCATTTTCGTGCTTTGTCATCAACGGCGTGCGGGTGAGCGCATGGTCGCGCCACAGGAAGTCGCGGTAGTCATACACCTCCTCGCCATGGTCGGCAAGATACACCACCACGGCGTTGCGTGTGGCGAAAAGGTCGAAAATCTCGCCCAACACGGCATCGTTGTAGAGCGTGGCATTGTCGTAATTGGCGATGATCTGTCGTGCCTGGGGTGTTATGTAAGGCTCGTTGCGGCGCACGTCGGTGGCAGTGAAGTGGGCACACGAATCGGGATATCGGTCGCTGTAACTCACGTGCTGTCCCATGAGGTGCAACACCACCAGGTTGCGGCCTTGAGCCAAGTCGTTGCCGTGGTGCGCGGCAAAGTCGGCGACCAGGTCGGCATCGTAGGTAAATGGGTGTGCGTTGCTCGTACTGTAACTCAGGCTGTCGATGGCCGGATTGTGGAAAATGGCGCTCAACGCCAGGTCCCACGTGTGCAACTGCCCAGCCTTGTGCTCCACGAGTTGGTTGTCCCAATAGTACACATGGTAGCCGGCGCTCTTGAACAGCGTGGTGAAGAACGGATAGTCGCTCCACCGCTCGCCCGCGCCTAATGAGTTGCAACTGAACATGTTTTTCATTGTCAGACTCGTGGTGTTGTAAGGTGCCACGACGTCGGTCATCGCAACGAGGGCCCCGCTGTCGCGCGCCGCGGCCATATGCGGCGTGGTGGGCAACGGATAGCCATAGATTGCGGCGTGGTGCTTGTTGTAACTCTCCCCCACCACGACCACCAGGCACAGGTCGGCGTCGGCAGTACACGCCACGTTACGGCTCACCTGCCCCGAGAGTGCCATGAAGTGCGTCACCTCGTCGCGCTGAAGCCGCAGGATGTACATCGCACGCGCAATGCGCTCGCTACTGTCGTAGGTGTTCACGCGCCCCTCATTCACCACCATCGTGTCGTGCAACGAGGCTCCGGAGGCCCACTGCTGCGCATTGCGCACAATGTTGCGCACGCCCAGCACCACCACACCCAGCATCGCCAACGATGCCAAAGCCATGAGCCAGCGGCGGCGCGTAACGGCGCGTGTGATGCGCGGCGACAGCCACTCGCCCACAGCAATCATCGCCCCGGCGGCGAGAACCGTCACAGCGGTTTTCACTCCGGGCATGGCCAGGGCAAACGTCTTGAGGAACTCGCTGCTCTCGCTGCCGGTGGTTTCACCAAGCAGCGTAAATATAGCCGGTGTAAGGAAGGTGTGAAATGTGCGCCACAAGAAGCCCTCGGTGGCGAAAATCACAACCATGGCAGCATAGACGACCCATTTGAGCCAACGCATGGCGCGGCACGACGTGTAGAGCATCACCAGCAGCCAGGCCAGCACGCAACTCACGCTCAGCGACTGTCGCAACACCAGCCACGACCCGGTGAACTCACGCGAATGATACGAGATGTAGTTGTCGAGCACCATAAACGCCACGACAAACCACCACTCGCGCCCGCACTCACGCAAACGCTCGCCAAGCCATTTCCACACTTTATTAATTCCTCTCATTTTGCTTGCAAAATTAGTGCAAACCGAGCGCAAAACAAGCAAGCCCGCTTGCTTTTTTGCCGAGGTGCCGCCTAATTTCGCCGTTTTTATGGCAAAATTAGTGCAAGGCGAGCGAAAAGCCAAAAACTTGTTGCACATTTTTATTTCAAGATAGAAACTATTGATGCTATAGATTGCAGAAAAATATTGTTATTTGCTTGATATCTAAAGAAAAATTGTTATATTTGCATTCTTGAATCAATATTGCATATGGCGAGCGACTACATCATTAAGCGTTTCTTCGAATATGACCGCTGGGCGAAGGCCCTCAATACGGGCGTCGACAAGGGCATCAAGCATGGCGTGCTTCGCGAACTTGCCACGCCACAAGCACGCATTGCGCTCTACGAGGCCATACGCGACGGGCGTTACGTAATCGCGCCGCCACGCACAGCGCAAATCCCCAAGGACACCCACGGCAATTACCGCACGGTGTACGTCAACGGGCCGCGCGACCGCGTGCTGCTGAACATTGCCAACGACTTGCTGTTTGAACTTATGCCCGGCAGCGTGCATGAGTCGTGCAAGTCGTATATCTCGGGCATGGGGTGCGGCAAAATCGCCCGTGATGTGTCGCGCCACATAACGGCAATGGGCACCGATATCGCCGGTTGGAAGAGCGACCTGTCGAAATACTTCGACTCGGTGGCTATCGAGCATATCGACCGGGCCTTCGACACGGTGGAGGCACGCCATGGCCGCTCGGCGCTCATCGACTTGCTGCGAAACTACTACCACAGCGAGGAGTATTACGACGACAAGGGCAATTTGCGACACCGATTTATGTCGCTGCGGCAAGGCTGCGCCGTGTCGGCATGGCTGTCCGACACGCTGCTTTACCACATCGACGAGCAGTTGTCGCAACTCGACGGCTACTACGTGCGCTATTGCGACGACATGCTCTTTATCGGCCCCGACCACGAGCGCGCAATGGCGCTTCTCGAGCGAGAACTTGCCGCGATGGGCTTGCGCCTTAACCCTGACAAGGTGGAGATGGTGAGGGCCGACCGCTGGTTCAACTTCCTGGGTTTCTCGATTGCGGGCCGCAAAATCTCGCTGTCGCCGCGGCGGGTGAAGAAGTTTCAGCAGGCCGTCGACCACAAGACCCGCCACGCCACGAGTGCCGCCCAGGCCGCAAAGAAAGTGTGTAGGCTCCTTTACGGCCCCAAGGGTCGCTGCTGGGCCGAGCAAGTGTTGCCGGTGATAAACTCACAAAGCGACATCGACACGCTCAACGCTTATGTGATGGACTCGATACGCGCTGCCGCCACAGGCCATCGGCGCATCGGCGGATTGGGATATAACCGCGACGGGCGCGACGGCTGCGTGGTGCGCGGCAAAGGGCGCCACGTGGCAAGCAACCGCGCCACGACGCCGCCTACACTCGAGCATTACCGCTCGCTGACGTGCATGCGCAACGCCATGCGCACCTC
>JAEEGL010256823.1_pt1 | contig 42562 bp, 35 predicted proteins | sample 9134231 | NCBI WGS metagenome assembly JAEEGL01 (sample SAMN16246548, study PRJNA631951) | gut metagenome | biome: gut microbiome; feature: rumen; material: fiber-attached | host: Bos | place: Iran: Karaj | collected 2018-10 | reverse complement strand
TGAGATAAGCGGGATAAGCGAGATGAATTTTTATTCAGCTATCATGTATATATACGCGCGCGAAGTGATTTTCTGGTAGAGCAGCCCTTTAGAGTTGTAGAGTGGCGCTTTACGTTTCTAAAGGGCCACTCTACGATTCTAAAGCGCCACTCTACAAACGTAAAGTGGCACTCTACGGAGCTAAAGGGGTGCTCTACAGACGAGGAACGAGGATAGTTGATAGGGAAAGTGGTTAAGGGCGTAAAATCGCGCGCGTGTGACGCGCGGGGACGCGACGCGGCTGGCGTCATTCACTTTTTCGTAGCATTTCTCGCTGAATAATTTGGAAATGTTTGAGATAATGCCTATCTTTGTGGCGTTATCAAAAACTAAGAACCTATGACAGCACTTGTTTCTATGATTCCCATTCTATTGCTCATTGTACTGATGATGGGATTCAAGGTCTCCGGTTACAAGAGTGCCATTGCTACTCTTGCCGTGACAATTGTCCTGGCCTTGTTTGCCGTTCCGTCTATGGGCATTGTGCCGGAGAAGTATGCCGGGGCATCCATCTACGGCATCGCTCTGTGGTCGGTTGTTGAAGGTCTGCTCAAGGCCTGCTTCCCGATAATCCTGATTATCATCTTCGCTATTTTCAGCTATAACATCCTCTGTGAGACGAAGGAGATTGAGACCATCAAGACGCAGTTCATCCAGATGACTGCGGACAAGGGGCTACTGGTGCTTCTGCTGACGTGGGGACTCGGCGGCGTGCTCGAGGGTATGGCGGGCTTTGGAACGGCGGTAGCCATACCGGCTGCCATCCTGATCAGTCTGGGGTTCAAGCCGATGTTCTCGGCCGTCATCTGCTTGGTGGCCAACACGGTGGCCGTAGGCTTTGGTGCCGTTGGTCTGCCAGCCACGACACTTGCCAACCAGGTGGCTGCCAGTGGTGTGGCCACACCCGAGGAACTCTGCGAGGTGGCTACTTTTATTATCCTACAACTCTCGCTCATGTTCTACATCACGCCGTTCCTGATTCTGATGATGACCGACCGCACGAAAATCCTGAAGAATATCAGCATTGCGCTCTTCGTGGGAACGTGCTCCATCGTCGTGCAGTTCTGCTGCGCTCATTTCATTGGTCCGGAGACGCCCGCCATCCTTGGCTCCGTGGCTGCCATCCTTGCCATGCTGATATACAACAAACTGTTTCTGCGCAACGCAGACGGAAATAATGCGGTGCACGTGGAGCACGTGCGCTTCGGTTTGGGCAAAACGCTCAAGGCTTGGAGCGTCTACGGTCTCATCATCTTCTTCATCCTCATCTCGAGCAAGATAGTACCGCCGGTCAACGAGCTGCTGAGCAGTACGCTGGTTACGAAGTTCGAGCTGCCCGTCGTTGGAAACACCTTTAAGTTTGGCTGGCTGTCGAATGCCGGACTGATGATTTTCCTTGGTGCCGTGATTGGTGGCATGATTCAGGGACTCAGTTTCGGCAAGTTGATGACGATGCTGGCCCAAACGGCGCTGAACCTGCAGAAGACGGCTGTCACCATTTGCTGCCTCGTGGCCATGGCCATGCTGATGAACAATACGGGCATGACCAACGACATAGCCAAGGGGCTCGTGCTGCTGACGGGCGCCGCCTTCCCGTTCTTTGCACCGCTCATCGGCAGCATTGGCACCTTTGTCACGGGTTCGGCTACAAATGCCAACATCCTCTTCGGCAAGCTGCAGGCGACGGCCGCCAGCGACCTGGGACTGGTGAATCAGGGCACTTTCTTTGGTGTCAGCGGCAGCGAGACCAACTGGCTTGCCGCTGCCAACTGTGCTGGTTCTGAGGGTGGCAAACTGCTGTCGCCGCAGTCGATAGCCATTGCCACGGCCGCCTGCGACATGGAAGGTCAGGATGGCAACATCATGCGTAAGACCATGCCGTTTGCCATCTTCTGGATTCTGATGAACGGCCTGATGGTGTTCCTCGGGCTGCACGTGCTCTAAAGATTGAAGATTGAAAATTGAAGATTGAAAGTCGCGATTAAGCGAGAGCAGAGCGATGCTTGCATCGACTATGCCGAGCATGAGCGACTTCGACGTGAAGCGTCAAGATTGAAAATTGAAAATTGTTTCTGCCATGATGATAAACGAATTTCTTGATGAGCTCAGACAGGTGATACCGTCTGACCGCATATATACCGACGAGCTCCGTACCCTCGGATGGGGTACCGACGCCAGTTTCTATCGTCAGATTCCGAAAGTCGTCATCCGTAGCGATGGCGAGGAGGAGATGTCGAAGATTGTGCAGCTATGTACGAAATACAAGTTGCCCTTTACCTTCCGTGCTGCAGGCACCTCGCTCTCAGGCCAGAGCTGTACCGACAGCGTGCTCATCGTGGCTGGCAAGCACTGGGAGAAGTGGGACCTCACCCCCATCCCCTCTCCCAAAGAGAGTGGAGCAGAGATCTCTTCTGCTACTATTTCTGCAGATAATGGAGAACAGGGTTCCTCCCCTTCGGGGAGGTTAGGAGGGGTCATCCGACTTCAGCCCGGCATTGTGGGTGCGAGGGTGAACGAAATACTGAAGCCTTACGGTCGGGTATTTCCCCCTGACCCTGCATCCATTGGCAGCGCCATGGTGGGCGGTATCGTGGTCAACAATGCCTCGGGCATGAACTGTGGCGTGCACGCCAATAGCGACCGTATGCTCGTCAGCGCCCGTCTCATCCTGACCGATGGCACCATACTCGACACCGGCGACCAGGCAAGCCGCGACGAGTTCAGCCGTTCGCACCCCGAGTTCATTCGGCAGATTGAGGCTCTGCGCGACAAGGTGCGCGCCGACCAGGAGTTGGCCGACCGCATTCGTAAGAAGTACAGCATCAAGAACGTGACGGGCCTGAACCTGCGGCCATTGGTGGCCTACGACGATCCGTTCGACATCATTGCCCACAGCATTGTCGGCTCGGAGGGCACGCTCGCTTTCCTCTCGGAGGTGACTATGAAGACGCTCAAGGACTATCCCTTCAAGGCTTCGGCTATGGTTTACTTCCTCACGATGCGGGAGAGCTGTGAAGCCGTAGTGGCCATGAAGAAGCTGAAAGCTGGCGATGAAGACCTGGAGATGAGTGCCGAACAGCTGATGGTGAAGTCGGCCGAGATGCTCGACTACAAGTCGCTCAGCTCGGTTGACGACCCCGTGTTCCTGCAGTACCGGAAGGATGTTGATGCCGGCAAGATAGAGGGTGTGCAGCCAGGCGACTACCACAACCTCACCGCCATCCTGACCGAGACGAAGGGCATTACCCACGAGCAGCTGCTCGACAAGATAGAGAAGATAAAAGAGTGTCTCGGACAGTTCCGCCTCTATCGGCCCGCCGAGTTTACCGAAGACCCGGCAGTCTATGGAAAGTACTGGGCCATCCGCAGCGGCATCTTCCCCAGTGTTGGCGGCACCCGCCCCGTGGGCACATCGTGTCTCATCGAGGACGTCGCCTTCCCCATCGAGTCACTGCCCGAGGCCACCGTGAAGTTGCAGAAGCTCATTGCCGACCACGGTTACGACGATGCCTGCATCTACGGTCATGCCTTCGAGGGTAACTACCACTTCATTCTGAACCAGAGCTTTGCCGACGAGCACGAGGTGGCCCGCTATGCCGAGATGATGCGCGACGTGGCACGGCTGGTGGTCGAGGGCTACGACGGTTCGCTGAAAGCCGAGCATGGCACGGGCCGCAACATGGCACCCTTCGTGAAGTACGAATGGGGAGAAAAAGCCTACGAGGTGATGCGCGAGCTGAAGGCCATCTTCGACCCCGAGGGGCTGTTGAACCAGGGAGTCATCTTCAACGACGATCCCGACTGCTTCATCAAGTGTCTGAAGCCGCTGCCTGTGCTCGATTTCGACTTCGACAGCGTGCCCGACGGCGGTCACTACCTGATGGACCCAGCGCTCTCTACTGCCAAGGAAACCGTAGAGCAGGTGAAGCGCGCCAACAAGTGCATAGAGTGCGGCTTCTGCGAGGTCAATTGTATGTCGTGCGGACTGACGCTGTCCAGCCGTATGCGCATCGCCGTGCAGCGCGAAATCCGTCACCTCGCCGCAACAGGCTCTGACCCGGAACGACTGGCTGCGCTGAGAAAACAATATAAGTACTACGGCGACCAGACCTGTGCCACCGACGGACTCTGCTCGACGTCCTGTCCGATGAAGATCAACACCGGCGAACTGACACACCTCATCCGCCAGATGGACATGAACAACTCGAAGTTCGGCTACCGCATCGGAGAGTTTGCTGCGAACCACATGGCGGGCATTAAGAGCGGGCTGCGCGTGGTGCTTGACGTAGCCCACATGGCCCACGTCACACTCGGTCCTACGATGATGACAGGTATTGCACGTGGCATGAACAAAATGGGCCTGCCCCTTTGGACCACGGCCATGCCTAAGAAGAAACGTCAGCCCAAGCCCTCGGACCTGACGCAGTTTATCATCGAGAAGTCTCTGCCTCACCACATCACCCTTCCTTCGGAGGGGATGGGGGAGGTTCCCAAGGTTGTCTACTTCCCCTCGTGTATCAACCAGACCATGGGCCAGTCGAAGAGCGGTGGCAAGATTCACGACTTGGTGGATGAGATTATCCAACTCATGGCGAAAGCCGGCTACGAGGTCATCTTCCCAGAAGGAATGGAACGCATGTGCTGTGGACAGATATGGGAGTCGAAGGGTATGCTCGATATCGCAGACCGTAAGAGTGCGGAGCTCGAAGCCGCGCTGTGGAAGGCCTCTGAGGAGGGTAAGTATCCCGTGCTATGCGCCCAGAGCCCATGTCTGCACCGCATGAAAAGAGTCATGACGAAGATGCGGCTCTACGAGCCTGCCGAGTTTATTATGACCTACCTGCGAGACCGTCTTGACTTCCATCCTATAGACCGTCCCGTTGCCCTGCATCTGACGTGCTCAACGCGCCAGATGGGTGTAGACAAGGACATGATAGCCTTGGCTAAGTTGTGCTCTACGAAGGTGTTCCTGCCCGAGGGCGTTGGCTGTTGCGGCTTTGCCGGCGACCGTGGCTTCACCTTCCCCGAACTCAACCGCTACGGTCTGCGCAAGCTCCGCCCACAGATTGAGGCCAACCACATTGAGGTGGGCTACTCCAATAGCCGCACCTGCGAAATCGGTCTTGAGACGAACACGGGCATTCCTTACATGAGCATCGTCTACCTGGTCAATGAATGTACGACACCTAAAAAGACAAATGAAGAGAGCTTGGGATAGTCTATTTATTCTGATTCTCACGTTTCCGCTCTTGACAACCTGCAGCGAACGGCCCCCCATACACCCCGTCGTGGAGGTGATGAACGCGATGACACCGGTGAAGAACCAGGGCAACCGCGAGACGTGTTGGATATACGCCATGCTGGCGGCTATCGAGACGGAACACATTGGTCGCGGCGACTCGGTGAACCTCTCGGTGGCCTGGCTGGAGAGCCATCTGAAGGAGGAGCCGCAGGCTCCCGCAACGGAACGTGGCATGGGCGCCACGGCGCTGGCGCTGCTGCAGAAATATGGACTGGTGGGCTACGATGCCATGCGACAGGCTGACGCGCCGCGCCCCCGGGCCGTCTACCTCTTCGGTGCTGAGTACACGCCGTTGGAGTTTGCCCACAGTGTCTGCGCCCCGGGCGAATATGTGGCGCTGACGAGCAACGCCGACTCCACCTACGGCCGTGACATCCTGATAGACCTCCCCGACAACTGGCTGCACCAGCGCTTCCTGAACGTGCATATTGACACGTTGCTCCACCGGACGGAGCGTGCCGTCAGGCGCGGCCACGGCGTCTGCTGGGAGAGCAGCGGACACGCCATGGCCATTGTGGGGCTGGCTCGCGACACAGCGACACAGAAGCGCTACTTCGTCATGAAGAACTCGTGGGGCGAGACGGCGGGCGACCACGGGCTGGAGTACCTGTCGTACGGCTATTTCAAGAAACATACGCTGGCTGTCATGATGACGCACGACGCCTTTGAGGAACCATGAGAACCGTTGTGCTTGCCATAGCCAGCCTGTTGTCGACGATGGCATTAGCCCAGACCGATATGTCGTGGCAACAGATTCTCGTCAGCGTGATGAACGACGAGGACGAGACAGAGGGTGACTGGCAGGAGCTGATGACGCAGATGGAGGAGCTGGCCGCCGAGCCGCGCGACCTGAACACGATGACGCGCGACGAGTGGGAGGCACTGCCCTTCCTGACGCCGCTGCAGGTGGAGCAGCTGGTGGAGTACCGCGAGCAGTATGGCGCCATGAAGTCGATGAATGAGCTGCGCCTGCTGACGGCTCTCGACGAACCGCGCCGACGGCTCATCCAGCAATTTTTCTATATCGGTGAGGAAACGCCAGAGGGCTTTCCCTCGCTGGACCGCATAGCTCGCTATGGAAGGCATGAACTGATGGCTTATGGGCGTGTACCGACCTACGAACGACGTGGTGACAAACAGGGCTATGCTGGTTATCCCGTCAAGCACTGGCTGCGCTACCAGTTCAGCTATGGCGACTGGGTGAAGGCAGGCCTCGTCGGTTCGCAGGACAGCGGTGAGCCGTTCTTCTCCAGTCCCAACACGGCGGGCTACGACTTCTACTCGCTCTACCTGCAGGTGAGCCACCTCGGGAGGCTGGAGACGGCCGTCGTCGGCAAGTACAAGCTGTCGGCCGGGCTGGGGCTGGTGGTGAACAACGGTTTCTCGCTGGGTAAGCTGGCCATGCTGAGTCAGCTGGGGCGCAACGTAAAAACCCTCAGGGCCCACTCGTCGCGCTCCACCGACTACCTGCAGGGAGCGGCGGCTACGCTGCGTCTGAACCGTAGGCTGACGGTGACGGCATTCGTATCGTATAGGCCGATGGATGCTACGCTGAACGACGACGGGAGCGTGCGCACACTCGTCAGCGACGGCTACCACCGCACCGCCACGGAATTGGCAAAAAAGAACAATACGCACGCGGCGGAGGCCGGTGTGAACATGAACTTCAAGCAGGGACGCTGGCACGCCGGCCTCACGGCCGTCTTCAGCCATCTGGACCGGCGGCTGCAGCCGCCGACGGCCACGCTCTACCGGCGCTATGACGCCCAGGGGCGTAACATGATGAACGCCAGCGTAGACTACAGTTACCTGAGCCGGCGCTTCTCGCTGAACGGTGAGACGGCCATCAACGCCGACGGTGCTGTCGCAACGCTCAACGCCGTCAGTGGGCTACTGACGGAGGGGCTGACGGTGATGGCCGTACAGCGTTTCTACAGCTATCGCTACACAGCCCTCCATGCCCGTGCGCTGAGCAACGGCGGACAGGTGAAAAACGAGAGTGGCGTGCTGGTAGGACTGACGTGGACACCCTCGCCGCGCTGGCGGCTGATGGCCTATAGCGACTACAGCTATTCGCCTTGGGCACGCTACCGCGTCTCACGCTCGTCACATGCCTGGGACCACCTCATGCAGCTTCAGCATAGCCGTGGCGCGTGGACAACGGGTGTGCGCTACCGACTGCGACAGCGACAGCGTGACCATGCAGGAACGAAGACACTGGAAGACTACACAGAGCAGCGCGCCAGGATATGGACGACATGGCAGTCTGACGGTCCGTGGAGCGCCAAGACGCAGGCCGACGGCGCCTATACAGGCAGCCGCGACAAAGGCTTCATGCTGAGTCAGAGCGTGGCCTTCCAGACAACGGCATGGCGGCTGTCGGGCGGTGTAGGATATTATCATACTGACAGCTACGACAGTAGGGTGTACCTCTATGAGGCCGGACCGCTCTATACCTTTGGCGTCAGCCAGTTCTCGGGACAAGGTCTGCGCTATTGGCTGATGGCACGCTGGCAGGTCAGTCCGCGACTCCTGCTGACGGCCAAGGCCGGTACTACCGACTACTTTGACCGCAGCACGACAGGCTCCGGACTGCAGCAGGTCGACGCGTCGGCCATGACCGATGTGGACCTGCAGGTGAAGTGGCAGTTCTGACAGAAAAGGCGGCAAAAAGTTGCATATTAAGAAAAAAGTACGTATCTTTGCGACTACTTACAACGATAACCAACATGAATCCACAAAAAAAATCCGCACTTCGTTCACTACCCTTAATCCATAAACTATGATTCATCTTCAAAGCGATTACAACAACGGCACTCACCCTACTATACTGAAGCACCTCGTAGAGACAAATGACCTCCGTACGCAGAGCTATGGTGACGACCTCTTCAGCAATGAGGCACGACGCCTCATTCGCGAAGCTTGCGATGCACCGGATGCCCAAATATGGTTCCTCGCTGGGGGGACACAGACCAACGCCACCATCATTGACTGTCTTCTGCAGCCCTATGAAGGCGTGCTCTGCGCTGAGACTGCACATATCAATGTACACGAGGCTGGAGCAGTCGAGTTCACAGGACATAAAGTCATCACCCTACCAGCACATGATGGCAAGCTCCAAACCTGCGAACTTCAGGCCTGGCTCGCAGGCTATTTCGCTGACGAGACGGCAGAACACATGGTGCGGCCCGGCATGGTCTACATCACCTTTCCTACCGAGCTGGGTACTCTCTACACCGCAAACGAACTGGCAGAACTGCACCAACTCTGTAAGAAGTACAGCCTACTGCTCTACGTTGACGGCGCACGACTCGCCTACGGCTTGGCTGCCAGTAATGACGTGACTCTTTCGCTATTAGCCCAAATGGCCGACGTGTTCTATATCGGCGGCACGAAATGTGGTGCATTATGCGGCGAAGCCGTCGTCTTCCCTCATGGCGATGCTCCCAAACATATGCTCAGCCGCATCAAACAGCACGGAGCACTGCTCGCCAAAAGTCGCGTGGTGGGTATACAGTTCCAGGCACTGTTCTCGAACCATTTGTATCAGGAGATTGGTGGCCATGCAGTCACCTTAGCCATGCGGCTTCGCCGACATTTCGTCCAACGTCTCGGCTATCGTCCTTATATCGAGTCACCCACCAACCAGCAGTTCTTCGTCATCCCTAATAGCGATCTCAAACAACTGCACCGTTATATCGGCTTCGAGGTCTGGTGTCCCTTGGACAAGCAGAACACCGTCTGCCGCTTTGTCACTAGTTGGGCAACCACTGAGGCGGAGATTGAGGAAATAGAGCGCCTGCTATAAATAGAAATGCATTCACTTACAACAAAAAGATACGACAATGAAAAGAACCATCGTAATGATCGCCCTCGCAGCACTGATGGTGCTGCCTGGCTGTTCCCAGACAAAGTCACCGTCGTTCGACGAAGTGTTAACCAGCCGGCGAAGTATCCGAAACTATGACGCTACGAAGAAAATATCGGAGGCGGAGGTACGCTTCCTGCTTACTGCCACGCAGGAAGCCCCGTCGTGGGCTAACCAGCAACCCTCGAAATACTACGTGGCAATGAGTCCCGAGAAACTTACCGCCGTACAAGACCTCGTCGGCGGTAACAAGGATCGCATCAAGAATGCGCCCGTACTTATCGTCTCCACCTATGAGCGTGGTAAGTCGGGCTTCTTTGGGGGCACTCCCACCAACGAGATTGGCGACGGCTGGGGCGCTTACGATAATGGCTTGTCGAACTGTTACTTGATACTCAAGGCACGCGCCATGGGTTTCGACACCCTCATCATGGGTATGCGCGAGGCCGATAAGCTGCGCCAGCTGTTTAGTATCCCCGATGGCGAGACCGTGATGGCTGTTATCGCTCTTGGTTATCGAGCTGGCGAACCTCGCCAACCCGTCCACAAGAAACTGGATGACGTTGTAAAGTTCTATTAAAAAACATAATCTATGAAAAAGACATTTTATTTGGCACTGGTTGCCATGACGATGCTGGCACTGACGGCCTGCACAAGCAAAAGTGAGAAAACTGACGGTGTGAATAACTTCAAGATCCAGCGTGGTACGAACGTGAGTCACTGGCTGTCGCAGAGCGAGGAGCGCGGCGAGGCACGGGCAAAGCACATCCAGGAGGACGACTTTGCACGACTCGACTCACTGGGCTTCGACTTCGTGCGTCTGCCTATCGACGAGGTGCAGTTCTGGGACGAGGACGGCAATAAGCTGGAGGAAGCCTGGGAGCTGATGACCAATGCCATCAACTGGGCCGAGAAGCACCATCTGCGTACCATCGTCGACCTGCACATCATCCGTTCGCACTACTTCAACGCCGCGAACGAGGAAGGAGCCAGTGCCAACACGCTCTTCACCTCGGAGGAAGCACAGCAGCAGCTCATCGATATGTGGTACCAGCTGAGTGACGTGCTGAAGGGTTACAGTTGCGATAGCGTGGCCTACGAGTTTATGAACGAGCCGGTGGCCGACGAGCACGAGCAGTGGAACGCGCTTATCGCCAAGGTTCATAAGGCCCTGCGCGAGCGGGAGCCCCAGCGCACGCTGGTCGTTGGCAGTAACCTGTGGCAGGGCTATGAAACCATCAAGTTCCTGAAGGTGCCCGAGGGCGACAAGAACATCATCCTGTCGTTCCACTACTACAACCCGATGCTCCTGACACACTACGGCGCACCTTGGACGCCCATAGGCAAATACACCGGCAAGGTGAACTATCCGGGCATCATGATATCGAAGGAAGACTACGAGACCGCTCCCGAAGAGTTGAAGCCCGAGCTGTCGGACTATCTGGAGCAGGAGTGGAACATCGACAAGATCCGTCAGGACTTTGCCGATGCCATCGCCGCCGCGAAGAAGTACGACCTGCAGCTGTTCTGTGGCGAGTGGGGTGTCTATGAGCCCGTCGACCGTGAGCTGGCCTACAAGTGGACGAAGGATATGCTGACTGTGTTCAAGGAGAACAATATCGCCTGGACCACGTGGTGCTACGATGCCGACTTCGGTTTCTGGGACCAGCAGAAGCACGCGTTCAAGGACAAGCCGCTGGTGGACTTACTGATGGGGGATTGAGAGATAAATAAGTAGAATCATAAATGAGAGTAGGAATTATCGGAACGGGGTGGATTGCCGAAAAGGCGGCCATCACCCTTAACGGACTGGCTGAGCGGACGCGAAAGGGCGACGCATCGGTTGCAGTTTGCGAGGCCTATGCCGTCGGCTCGCGTTCAAAAGCGACGGCAGAGGCTTTCGCCGAGAAGTGGGGACTTGCCAAGGCCTACGGCTCGTACGCGGAGCTCATTGCCGACCCCGACGTCGATCTTGTCTATGTGGGCACGCCCCACTCCCACCACTACGACGTGACGAAGATGGCGATAGAAGCAGGAAAGCCCTGTCTCGTGGAGAAGGCGTTCATGGCGAATGCATGGCAGGCGGAAGAAATCATCAATCTGGCACACGAGCGGCACGTATTCCTTGCCGAGGCTATCTGGACACGCTACCAGCCCGTGGTACAGATTGTGCGCAACCTCATTGCCGACGGACGTATTGGCGAGCCGCGCCTGCTCACTGCCACACTGGGCTATTCCATGGGCGACAAGCCTCGCATCATACGGCCCGACCTCTGCGGCGGCGCCCTGCTCGATCTCGGCGTCTATGCGCTGAATTTCGCGCGGATGTTCTTCCCTGCCGACATTGTCAGCATCGACGGCACGTGTGTCAAAAGCATCACGGGCATGGACCTCACCAATGCCATGACCCTCGTGCTGAAGGACGGTATGCTCTGCAACTTGCAGTCGAGTGCGGCCTGTGTGGCCGACAACGTCGGTGTCATCGCTGGTACCGAGGGCAACCTCATCATCGACAACATCAACAACCCGCAGACTGTTACGGTCAACGGTTCTGACCGTACCTACGTCGAGACTATCCGCGTGCCGAAGCAGATCACAGGTTACGAGTATCAGTTCATCGCCTGCCGCCAGGCACTCATCGACGGACTCCTTGAGCTCCGCGAGATGCCGCACGCCGAGACGCTCTACATCATGCAACTCATGGACGACCTGCGCCGCAAGTGGGACGTCCGCTATCCGATGGACAAAAAAACGGAATCGTTATAAAGAAAACTCTCGGATTATGAAAAAACTAATATCCGTTTTCATGCTTGCTGCCAGTCTGATAATGGCTTCGGCACAGCGTGGTATGCCTGTTCGGAAGAATGTCCCGTTGGATGCCATCCGTCTTAGCGACCCTGCCATTTTGGCCGACCAGAAGACGGGGATGTACTACATGACAGGCACGGGCGGCATGATGTGGCGCTCAAGCGACCTGAAACTATGGGAAGGGCCGATGCGTGTCACGGAGTTTGAGGCCGACTCTTGGATGGGGCCGCGCCCGATGATTTGGGCGGCAGAATTGCATCAGACAGATTCCAGTTCCTCCCCTACAGGGGCGGGGAGTTGGTACTACTACTTCGCAACGTTCACGAACCAGGCCGTCATCATCGACACCGTGCGCGGCAATGCCATCGAGCGGCGCGCCTCACAGGTGCTCCGTGCCGACAATCCCATGGGTCCGTACCGTGCCTTCGGCGATGCCACTTATCTACCTGCCGACCGGCCAACGCTTGACGGCACGTACTGGAAGGACAGCGACGGCAAGCCTTACATGGTCTTTTGTGGCGAGTGGCTGCAGAACTGGAATGGTACCATCGAGAAGATTGAACTGAAGCCCGACCTCAGCGGCACGATAGGCGAGCCTAAGGTGCTCTTCCGTGCCAGCGACTCGCCGTGGAGCCGAGAGAGAAATGATAAGGGTGAGATTACTTGGAACAAGGTCACCGACGGTCCCTGGCTCTTCCGCACGGCGACAGGACGGTTGGGCATGCTCTGGACGTCATGGGTCTTCGACGTCTATACGCAGGGGGTGGCCTACTCGGAGAGCGGCACACTTGATGGTCCGTGGTTCCATGAGCCCGAACCCATCACACCGCCGGGCTATGGTCACTCCATGCTTTTCCAGCGCTTTGACGGTCAGTGGATGATGTCTGTACATCATCATTCGAAGGATGCTCAAGGCCGTACAGTGCGCATCCCCCATCTGTTTGAGGTGGACTTGAGCGGTGATAAACTCGTGGTTAAGACTAACAAATGAATATTGTGGAAATGAAAAGACTATTATTCATCGCGATGCTGCTGCCGCTGATGGTTCATGCAGCGAACCCCAAACAACTCACTGAGAAGGACATGGGTGCTTATCTCTTTACCTACTTTAGCGACCCGACCCACGGATTGTTCATGGCCATCAGCTACGACGGCTATACATTTACGGCGGTGAACAATGCCGAGCCGATTATCTCGGGCGACTCGATAGCTGAGCAGCATGGTATCCGCGATCCGCATATCTATCGCGCGCCTAACGGCAAATTCTACATCGCCATGACTGACCTGCATATCTTCGGCAAGCAGAAGGGCATCCGTACCACGCAGTGGGAACGCCCCGAGAGATTTGGCTGGGGGAATAACCGCGGGCTGGTGCTCATGGCGAGCGACGACCTGATTCACTGGACGCACCACGTGGCCCGTATCGACAAGCTCTTCCCCGAGAAGTTCGGCGAAGTAGCTTGCGCCTGGGCGCCGCAGACCATCTGGGACCCCGAGGTAGGCAAGTCGATGGTCTATTTTACCATCCGTCAGCAGGCGGGTGGCAGGACGAAGCTCTATTACAGTTATGCTGACGAGGCTTTCACTACCTTGGAGACCGAGCCGCAGCTGCTCTTTGAGTACCCTGACACCACCATCCAGGTGCTTGATGCCGATATCTGCCCCATGCCTGACGGCCGCTATTTCATGACCTACGTGTCGCAGGAGAATCCTGGCGGCATCAAGTATATGATTAGCGACCGCATCAACCACTTCGACGACTACCACGCCGAGCAGATTGATACGGAGCGCACGGGCTGCGAGGCGCCCAATGTATGGAAACGCATCGGAGAAAAGAAGTGGGTCATCATGTATGACATCTATACCATCCACCCAAACAACTTTGGCTTCGTGGAGACCACGGACTTCAAGACCTTCACGCCCCTTGGCCACTTTGGCGATGGTAAGATGAAGATGACTAATTTTACGTCGCCCAAGCACGGCTCTGTCATCCATATCACTAAGGCAGAGGCGAAGCGGTTGGAGCGGTACTGGAATGAGCAGCAGCAGAAGAAGAAACAGACCATTCGCCCTGGCGAGTTATGGTTTGATGACGGCGGCCGTCACATCAATGCCCACGGTGGCGGCATCATGAAGTACGACGACACCTACTATTGGTTTGGTGAACATAAAGATGAGCGCACCAGTGACGCATTGGTTGGCGTGATGTGCTATGCCTCGAAGGATTTGGTGAACTGGCGTAACTGCGGCGTTGCGCTAAGCGTGACAGAACCCGCAGCAGACCAAGGTAATGGCCGTAATGCAAGGAGACGCGGTGCAACGACCGACTCTGACATTGAGCGCGGCTGCATCCTGGAGCGTCCGAAGGTCATCTATAATCCTGTGACAAAGAAGTTCTGCATGTGGTTCCACCTGGAGTTGAAGGGTCAGGGCTACAGTGCTGCCCGCTATGGCGTAGCTGTTGCCGACAGGCCTGAAGGACCGTATAAGTTCCTCTACTCGTCGAGGGCCAACGCAGGCACGTGGCCAGTGGAGGGCTCGCCCATGAACTTCGATGAGTACCTGAAGCGTGACTATGGAACGGGACAGATGGCACGCGACATGACACTCTTCGTTGACGACGACGGCAAGGCCTATCATATCTTCTCCAGCGAGGAGAACTTCACGCTGCATATCGCAGAACTGACAGGTGACTACCTGCATCATACCGGCCGCTACACCCGCGTGGCTCCCGGCGGCCAGAACGAGGCTCCTGCCATCTTCAAGCACGACGGTACCTACTGGATGATTACCTCTGGCTGCACCGGCTGGGCTCCTAACGAAGCCCGTATGTTCTCTGCTCCCAGCATCTGGGGGCCGTGGACACAGCACCCCAACCCCTGCCGCGGTCCAAAGGCCGACAAGACCTTCAACGGCCAGTCAACGTTCATACTGCCCATTAACGGTCAGTACATTTTCATGGCCGACATCTGGCGCCCCAACCACCCCATCGACGCCCGCTACATCTGGTTACCCATCGAGTTTGAGGACGGGAAGCCCGTTGTCCGCTGGCGCGATGAATGGGATACAAATATCTATTGTCGATAGCAACATTAACAAATTATGAGAAGAAAGCAACTGATTCTTATTGTCTGCTGCAGTCTCTTCGCAGTCAGCAGCAACGCACAACAGCAGCTGGGCCAGCGACCCCGCGTCAAATCGCCCGTCGTCAACCAGGATGGCACCGTGACATTCAACTTCTACGACCCCTCGGCACAGCGCGTCAGCGTCAATGGCGACTTTGAGGAGATTCGGGACCAACGGCTTGACATGACCAAGCAGGAGAACGGCGTGTGGACGGTAACGACAGCACCTCTCAATCCCGAGCTCTATTCCTATAGCTTCTCTGTTGACGGCCAGCGCTTCGTCGACCCTGCCAACAGCTACGTCAACCGCGACATCAACACCCTGAGCAACATCTTCATCGTCAGCAGGGAGAAGGGCGACAAGGGGTACCTCTATGGTGTCCACGATGTGCCTCACGGTACCCTCAGCCGCGTGTGGTACGACAGTCCGACACTCGGTCAGCAGCGCCGCATGACCGTCTACCTGCCCCCTCAGTACGACGGCAAAAAGCGTTTCCCCGTAATGTACCTGCTCCACGGCTGGGGCGGTGATGAGACGGCCTGGGGTGACCTCGGTCGCACGTCACAGATCATGGACAACCTCATCGCCGACGGCAAGGCTGAGCCGATGATTGTGGTCATGCCGAACGGCAACCCGACGTGCAACGCTGCTCCCGGCTGGTGGCACGAAGGTATGTACGTGCCCGACGGCAACGCCTTCCGTGACCGCCAAGCGAAGGCGTCGATGGAGGAGAGTTTCATGGACATCGTTAACTTTGTGGATTCCCACTACATGACCATTGCTAAGCGAAACGGCCGCGCCGTGACAGGTCTGTCGATGGGTGGTGGTCACACTTTTGGCATCTCACGTCTCTATCCCGGGACGTTCGACTTCTACGGTCTACAGTCGGCAGCCATTATGATGGCGATGGGGGGCTGGCTAAACAGCGAGAACCCAAAACCGAATGAAGAGTACGATACGCAGATGGCACGCCTCTTTAACTCAAATCCGAAGCTCTTTTGGATAGCCATCGGCAAGGACGACTTCCTGATGCAGCAGAACGCCGACCTGCGCAAATACCTTGACTCAAAGGGCTATAAGTACGAGTACTACGAAAACGATGGCGGTCACATCTGGCGCAACTGGCGCATCTATCTGACGATGTTCGCCCAGAAAATCTTTAAGTAATATATCTAAACAACTTCAATTATTACGCGCCGACAGAAGTCGTGTTCGGTAAAGAATCAGAGGAGCAGGCGCTGATAGATATCAGCGACTTGCTCCGCTACATTAGCTCCCTCGAAACGGCGGATATAGGCTTGCGACCGCTGGATGCGCTGTTCGCGTCCGGCGGCGTTACGCAAAGATTGAAGAATAGCGGCTGCCATGCCCTGAACATCGGTAGGCGACACGTAGAGAGAATCAGGACCACCGGCTTCTTCAAGACAAGAGCCTGTGCAGGCGACAACGGGTAGCCCGCTACTGATGGCCTCAATGATGGGAATGCCGAAGCCTTCGTAGACTGAGGGATAGACAAAAGCCTCGGCATGGGCGTAATAGGAGGGGAGCTCGGCGTTGCTGACGTTGTGGAGCATGATAACCCTGTCGGCAAGATGATGTTTCTCGGCGTAGGCTTTTACCTCGTCGGCGTAAGGGGTGTGGCGACCGATGATGACCAACGATAGGTCTTCTGGCAACAGCGGGAGAGTCTTGACAGCCAGCAGAATGTTCTTGCGACGCTCGATGGTGCCGACGGAGAGGAGATATCGTTTCGAGGAAAGGCTACGGGTAGGCGAGCAGAGCTCGGGAATGGGAGGAAAGGCTACGGGTAGGCGAGCAGAGCTCGGGAATGGGAGGAAGGGGGAGAGTGAGTCCTGAGCTTTGAAATCCTTGAAGCGGGGAGCGTAGCTTTGGTAGACGACGCTGATGCGGCGCTCGTCAACATGGCCCAGCTCCATGATGTCGCGCTTGGTACACTCGCTGATGGCAATGATGTGGTCGGCCTCGCGGACGGTCTGCCGGAACTTCCATGCATAGATCTTCGTGTCAATCCAATGGTAGAACTCGGGGTGGCGGAGGAAGATGAGGTCATGGATGGTGACAACGCTCTTGATGCCGCTGCGCCGGATGCCCACGGGCAACTCACCGGAAAGACCATGAAAGAGTTGTATGCCATCGCGCTGCAGTTGTGAGACGATGGCATGTGAACGCCAATAACTCTTTCCTAAGGGTTGCCAACCTTTAGGAAAACAATAGCAGAGATTCTCACGTTCAGGTACCTGACAGCGTAGGTCGTCACGGCCTTTGTCTGGGGCATAGAGACGTAGCAGCATATCCTCACGCCGCGCCAAGTCGTTGGCCAGAGTGCGTCCATAACTACCCAATCCTGTGCCATTGCGTACTATTCGCTTGGCATCGAACCCGATGATCAACTTTTCTGTCATAACTGCCTGCAAAGATACAACCTTTTGTGGAGTTAAGGGTGCTAAAGGAGTTAAAGGGAGTTAAAGGACAGGACTTTGTTATATAACCTCCTTAAAATGTAGTACCTTTGTACCGAAAAATGCAAGAATTCTATATGAAGACGCTTGTTGTTCATGCAGCTTCGCTAAAGGCCCGAGGCGAGCACATGGAGAGGATGTTGAGTCGTATGGGCATTGATTATGAGTTTATCCGTGAGGGTGACTTAGATGCACTTGACTCGCAGTTGATGAGTCGTTTCTTCAAGGATGGCGAAACGCTTCAACCCACGGCGCGCCACAGTTGTGCCACCAAGCATTTCTTGGCTTGCGAATACATCGTAAACCATGACTTGGAAGGCGCCTTGGTCCTGGAGGATGATATTGTGCTGCACGACAACTTTAAATCGGTCTATGCGCAAAGTCTTGATGAACTGCGTAGCAATTATAAGGATTGTCCAGCCATTATCTCTTATGAAGACAGTTCGTTACGGTTTGTGCCGCGTAGTCAGCGGCGGCGCGGTCAACTGCTTTATCCTGCCACGAAAGGACGTATGGCAGGATGTTACTATATGAGCCGACGTTGTGCGGAGGTTGTCCTGCATGATTTGGCTACGAACAAATGTGATGCGACAGATGCGGACACCTATCACTATGAGTTACTGCAACGCGGTCTCATCGTCTATCTGTGGTGTCAGCCTACGATAGCGACACAGGGCACCTTCTCGGGAGCCTTCCGCTCATCATTAGCGGACGACGGACCGTTTGTCCGCTGGCGCTGGCTGTTTAAGAAGAATTATAAAAAATTGCTATATTGGTTGAGATAGATATATGAGCAAGACTGTTTATTTAGGAATGATTGCCGACATCATGCACCCGGGACTGATTAACATCATCAACGAGGGTGCCAAGTACGGCGACGTCATCATCGGTCTCTTCACCGACAAGGCCATTGCCCAGCACAAACGCCTGCCATACCTGACGTATGAGCAGCGTAAAAACGTGGTGGAGAACATCAGAAACGTCAGTCAGGTGGTGCCACAGGACGACTGGAGCTATGCGCCCAACCTGCGCAAGCTGAAGCCGGACTACATGATTCACGGAGACGACTGGCAGACGGGACCCGACCGCGAACTGCGAGAGGAGGCGATGAGCGTGATGAAGGAGTTGGGTGGCGAGGTCATTGAGATTCCCTATACGAAGGGGATTGAGTCGTCGTCGCTCGACAAGGAAATCAAAGGTATTGGCACGACGCCCGATATCCGTCTGAAGACGCTTCGTCGGCTCATCGACGCCAAACCCGTGGTACGCATTCTTGAGGTGCACGACGGTCTGTCGGGACTCATCTGCGAGAACCTCGAAGTGAAGAATGGCCTGTATATGGATACCTTCGACGGTATGTGGAGCTCGTCGCTCACCGACTCGACATCGAAGGGTAAGCCTGACATAGAGGCCGTCGACCTGACGACACGTATGCAGGACCTGACCAATATTCTGGAGTGTACGACGAAGCCTATCATCTACGATGGCGACACCGGCGGTAAGTTGGAGCACTTCGTCTTCACCGTCCGTACGCTGGAGCGCAACGGCATCTCGGCTGTCATCATTGAGGACAAGGTGGGGTTGAAGAAAAACTCCCTCTTCGGCACCGACGCTATACAGACGCAGGACACCATCGAGAACTTCTGCCAGAAGATACGGGCAGGAAAGAACGCCCAGGTGACGAAGGATTTCATGATTATCGCACGCTGCGAGAGCCTCATCGCCGGCAAGAGCGTCGACGATGCCCTGGAGCGCTGCTGCGCCTACGTGGAGCAAGGCGGTGCCGACGGCATTATGATCCACTCGAAGGAGAAGACGGGCGAGGACATCCGCGAATTCTGCCGACGTTTCCACGAGCTGCATCCCTACGTGCCCATCGTTGCCGTGCCAACCACCTACAACCATCTGCGCGAGGAGGAGTTGGCTGAGTGGGGCATCAAGGTGGTCATCTATGCCAACCACATGCTGCGTGCTGCCTATCCGGCTATGGTCAAGGTGGCCACAAGCATCCTGGAGAATCACCGGTCGTATGATGCCAACGACCTGTGTATGCCCATCAAACAGATTCTTGAACTAATTCCCGGAACGAAATGATAGAAGTGAAAGATGCATATGAAGCCCTCATAGAGAGCGGCGTAGATATGTTTACCGGAGTGCCTGACTCGCTGCTGAAGAACTTCTGTGCCTATGTCACTGATACGGCACCACGAGAGAAGCACATCATTGCTGCCAACGAGGGCAATGCCGTAGGCATCGCTGCCGGCCACTATCTGGCAACGGGGCGGCCCGCGTTGGTCTATATGCAGAACTCCGGACTTGGCAATACCGTCAATCCGTTATTGTCGCTGGCCGACGAGAAGGTGTACAGTATCCCCATGGTGCTGATGATTGGATGGCGCGGAGAGCCTGGCGTACACGACGAACCACAGCACGTGAAGCAGGGGGAGGTAACGCTGGCGCTACTCGATGCGATGCAGATTCCTTATATTATTTTGGAGGATGTCAAGCAGATTTCCACGCAGGTGACACTGGCCATGCAGCGCAAGGCACCTACGGCTATTGTCATACGTAAGGGTACCTTTGCAAGCTATAAGTTGAAGAACGCCCGTTCGAACAATAACCCCTTGAGCCGTGAGGAGGCCATGAAACTGGTGGTTGATCATCTGCGTGCAGATGACGTCATCGTGTCGACGACAGGTAAGCTCTCGCGTGAACTCTTCGAATACCGCGAGGCCAAACAGCAAGGACACGGACACGACTTCCTCACCGTTGGCTCAATGGGACACAGTTCAAGCATCGCACTGGGTATTGCGCTGGAAAAACCTCAGCGCCGTGTGTTCTGCTTCGATGGCGACGGTGCATTCATTATGCACACGGGTGCCCTGGGTATTGTGGCCTCGATGAAACCTCGTAATTTCTTCCATATTCTTTTTAACAACAATGCACATGAGAGTGTGGGCGGACAGCCTACCATCGGCTATGAGCTCGACACCGTGACGATGGCCAAGGCCAGCGGCTACAAGCAGGCCTTCCGTGCTACTTCCGAGCAGGAGATGGTCGAGGCACTGCAGCAGTTGGAGCATGCCGAGGGACCCGTGTTGCTGGAACTGCGTGTGAAGATTGATTCGCGTGACGACCTTGGACGTCCAACAACAACGCCTATCGAAAACAAGGAAGCGTTCATGGCTTCGCTAAATGAGAAATGAGACATGGGGAATGAGAAATTACGGACGGCTGTGATTATGGCTGCCGGCATGGGAACCCGCTTTGGCAGTATGACGGAAGAACGACCCAAGGGATTCATTGAAGCTGGTGGCAAGGCCATGGTGGTACGCAGCATAGAGTCACTCATTAGCTGCGGTATTGAGCGCATTATTATTGGTACGGGCTACCTGCGCGAATGCTACGAAGAGCTGGCTAAGCAATACCCGCAGATTGTGTGCTGTTTCAGTCCGCGCTATGCTGAGACAAACAGCATGTATACCTTGTATAACTGCCGCGAAATGGTAGGCAATGACGACTTCCTGCTGTTGGAGAGCGACCTCGTCTTCGAGCGTCGTGCCATCACCGCCCTGCTCAACTGTCCGCAGCCTGACGTGATGCTCATTACGCCTGTGACGAAGTTTCAGGATCAGTACTACGTGGAAAGCAATGAAGAGGGCATCCTGACTAACTGCTCTACTGACAAGACAGAGGTGAAGGCCAAAGGCGAGCTGGTTGGTATCCACAAATTGTCAAACGCCTTTTACAAGAAGATGTGTGCTGACTATGCCCTGAAGGCTGACAGTATGCCGAAACTGGGCTATGAGTACCAACTGCTATACATGTCGCAGCACGAGAGTCCTGTCTATGTGCTCTGTGAAGAAGGTCTCAAGTGGTATGAGATTGACGACATCGACGATTTGAAATTTGCAGAAGATCATATTATTCAATATTTATGAACATCAAGAGAAATGTCCTGCTGAATCCGGGACCAGCAACGACAACAGACACCGTGAAGATGGCACAGGTGGTACCTGACATCTGCCCGCGTGAAAAGGAATTTGCCGGAATGATGAAAAACCTGCGTGCTGACTTGCTGCGCGTAGCTCATGCTCCAGCCGACAAGTATACATCGGTATTGTTCTGCGGCTCTGGCACCATCAACATTGATATCTGCCTAAATTCACTATTGCCAGAGGGTAAAAAAGTGCTGGTAGTGAATAACGGAGCCTACAGTACCCGTGCCGTCGAGGTCTGTGAGTACTACGGACTGCCGCACATCGACCTGAAGTCGTCGGTCTTCGAGCAGCCCGACCTCAACGCCGTCAAACAGGCGCTCGACGAGAACCCCGACGTGGCACTCGTCTATACTACCCATCATGAGACAGGAACGGGCGTGTTGAATCCCATCCGCGAGATTGGCGCCATGGCACATGAGCATGGAGCCATCTTCGTTGTTGACACCACCTCGTCGCTGGGCATGATACCCTTTGACATGGAGGAGGACAATGTGGACTTCTGCATGGCTTCGGCACAGAAAGGACTGATGGCTATGACGGGATTGTCGTTTATTATCGGCAATGAGGAAGAGATACGTAGGAGTAAGGATTATCCCAAGCGTTCCTACTACTGTAACCTTTACTTGCAGTATGACTACTTTGAGCGGACGGGCGAGATGCATTTCACACCACCCGTGCAGACCATCTATGCCACTATGCAGGCACTGAAGGAATACTTTGAGGTAGGCGAGACGGCAAAGTTTGCCCGTCATCGCCGTATCATCAATGCTATCCATGAGGGACTGGCACAGATGGGACTGCGCGAGGTGATTCGTCGTGACATCCAGTCGGGACTGGTGGCCAGCGTGCGCTATCCCGACGATGAGAACTGGGACTTTGAGCGTGTTCACGACTACTGCTATGAACGCGGTTTTACCATCTATCCTGGTAAAATATCTACTACCAATACCTTCCGGCTTTGTGCCTTAGGTACTATTGATACGCCCGACATTGAGGCATTCTTCAAGGTGCTACGCGAGGCCTTCGTCCAATACAACATTCAGATACCTGCCCATTACAATGGTTGAATATGATGTAAGAACCCTGCAAATGCGCATCCTCGGCAATCTCATGGCTGTCGATAGGGTGTGTCGCGAGCATGGCTTACATTATTATATCTACGATGGTACTATGTTGGGGGCTGTACGCCATGGTGGCTTCATCCCCTGGGACGACGACTTGGATATCGCTATGCCGCGCGAGGACTACGAGTTGTTCATCACCCATGCCAACGAGTGGCTACCGGAGCCTTACGAGTTTGTGGCCTTCGAACTGGATGCCGACTACCCGCTACCTTTTGGTAAGGTTCAGGATGCCAGCACCACGCTGATAGAACGCCCGCACCTGCCCTATCTTGGAGGTCTTTACATCGACGTGTTCCCTATCGACGGTGTCCCTTCTAACTCGCTGTCACGCCGTCTGCATCTGGTACGCTATGACATCCTCAAGAAAGCGGTCTATATGGCTTATCGCGACCCCTATCGTCACGGTCATGGGCCTTCCTGCTGGTTGCCGTTGTTTTGCCGGAAGTTAATTGGCCAACAGCGCCTGCAAAGAGCCACACGCCGACTGCTGCGCAAGTATCCTTTTGAAAAGAGCAAACAGGTATGTGTCTTCGATGATGGCTTCCACGGTGTGATAGACAAGCAGGTCCTTGGTCAGCCGACGCCGACTATGTTTGAGAACCATGAGGTGATGGGTGTGGAACGTGCTGACGAATACCTTACACACATGTACGGCGACTATATGACACCGCCTCCTCATGACGACCAGCGACAGCATTGTTTCCATTATGTAGATTTTGAACAGTCATATCACAATTATAACAGAAACTACAATGGCCAATCATTATAATACCCGCGATTTACAGTTACGAGCTCTGCAGAATCTCTTAGCGGTTGACAAGGTATGTCGAGAACATAGCATCCGCTATTATATCTCTGATGGAACCATGCTTGGGGCTGTCAGACATGGTGGCTTCATTCCTTGGGATGACGATTTGGATATAGTTATGCCGCGACCTGACTATACCAGATTCATAGAACATGCCAATGAATGGCTGCCGGCTCCTTACGAAATGGTGTGTCCTGACAACATTCCTACCTATCCGGGCGTGTTTGCTAAGGTTATTGATGGTAGTACCACGCTGATAGAACGTTGGAGTTTCCACCAGTTAGGCGGTGTGTATATCGATGTGTTCCCTCTGGATGGCGTTCCTTCCAATAAAGTGTTACGTCGCCTACAGTTGTCGGCCTACAAAGCAGTGGAACGCTGGATATATCTTCGTAACCGTGACCCTTATAAACGAGGACACGGACCATCTTCATGGGTGCCGCGGTTTATTCAGGCCGTTGTTTCTAACGCCCAACTACAATGGTTGATGCATAAGATACAAACGTTATGCGATTATGACCAGGCAGCTCTCATTGCTGAGTTTGATGATGACGAACGAGGGGTTATGCCTAAGGATATTTTTGGTACACCGACTCCCATTATGTACGAAGGTTATGAAGCGCTGGGTGTAGAAAAGGCAAACGAATATCTGACTCGACTGTTTGGCAATTATATGGAACTTCCGCCAGAAGATAAGCGCCGCATCCATAATTTTGACTACGTAGACTTTGAACATTCTTATCACGACTATCACGATAATCGTCAATTCAAATGAAGTGTATTGTATCAGAAGCCTATCGACAGTATGCTGATTTCATAGATAGAATCCCTCAACTCTTTGCTCAGGGTGAGGGTACGGTAATCTATCGGCAGCGCAACGAGGTGCGACGCATGGAATATCAGGGAAAGACTTTTATCGTGAAATGTTACAAAAAGGTAAACCCTATCCAGCAGGTGGTTTATACTTTTTTCCGTAAGACGAAGGCAGAACGTGCCTTCTTATATGCACAGAAGTTTAGGGAAAGAGGTATCGAAACTCCCCATGAGATTGCGTTTATTGAAACTTCTGCGTATGGGCTTTTCAATGTTGGCTATTTTATCAGCGAAGAATGTTCTTGGCGTAGTGCAGCTCTTGACTTGCGCGAAGTTGAAGTGTTTGACCGACGATTAGGAAGGGCTGCGATGAAACATATTGTACTGATGCATAGCCGTGGTATCTTGCATGGCGACCTCAATCTCACCAACTTCCTATACCAACAGCGAAAAGACAACGGATATGATTTCAAGATGATAGATACCAATCGCTCACATTTTATCAACGGAATGCCTTCCGATGAACAATGTTTAAAGAATTTGGTTCGTATTACCCACCGTCGCGATCTCTATGAATTTCTTATCGGGCAGTATGCTGAGATACGAAAATGGAATGTTGAAGAGACCATTCGCCAAGCCCATCTTCTATTAGACCATTTTGAAAATAGACGTTTCAAACTATAATCCCAGGATTCGACGGTAAAGCGCAAGATACTCTTGTGTATAGCGGTCGTAGTTGAATGTGCATGAATAGGCTTTGGCCTCTTCGGCTTCTTGGCTATTTCTGTTCCATGCCTCCAAACCTTTTTTTACCACATCGGCCATGGCTGCCGGACTATAGTCATCCCAGTAGGAGGCATGACCATTACATATTTCCGGAAGACAACTGTAGCGCGAGGAGAATACTTTTGTGCCAAAGCGCATTGCCTCAAGTACAGGGATGCCAAAGCCTTCAAGTCTGCTAGGGAATAGCAATGCATCGGCATGGGCATAGAGCCAGTTCTTTTCTTCGTCAGAGATTTTTCCGGTTAAGATGATTCTGTCTCTGTCTTCTGGAGCAATCATCTCACGTATACGGTCGGCATAGGGCCAATGGTTGGCACCGCAAATGAAAAGCTTGTGCTCAGGGAAAAACTTCATCATCGGCACAACGGTATGGATGTTTTTCTTTTCGCGAACCTGCCCTATGCAGAGGAAAAACTTTTCGTCTTCGGCAGACACGAATGCAGGTTTCTGCCGGGGTTTCTTTTCAACATCGGAGATGCCGTTATAGATAACTAATGGCTCCTTGTCAAGAAAAGGTATATGATGCTTGATGTCTTCAAGAACATATTTCGAAATGACCGTGAGAATATCGCTACGTCGAATAAGCCATGGCATCTCTATTTGATGACGTAACAAATGGATGCCATGTTTTTCATAGCGATAGTTCAAATCATGCACAGTCAACAACTGGATAATCCCTTTTTTGTAGAGGCGGTATTTGAATTGTTGATGGGTAGAATGCCATAAATGAATAGCGTCTCTATATGGAGCTGTTTCTTTCTTGAGATGCTCGCGTGAGAGATAATCAATGTGTGTGCCAAAACTGTTGCGGTGCTTTTCCGGGAGAATAAAGAGGAAATGCATATCCGATATGTTCTTGGCAGCCTTGGCAAGACGCGGAGCATAGTTACGGGCAATCTCACCGAAACCGCTCATATCATCAAGGTTTGAAAAGTCTACAACAACATTCTTCATTTGTTTGTAATGTCAAAATACCGTTTCAATACCAATAGCGAGATAAGTTTCTCGCGTTCGCTGTCACGAAACTGATTAATATAGTCATGAGCATGGTCAATGATGCGCTGCGCTTCATCGGGATGGTCAATATAGTAACGCAGTTTTTCCTCGATATCGCTGAAGTCGGGCTTTATTTCAATATAGTGGTAGTCTGGCTTAAGTGTGCCTTCCATAAACCATGTTTCGCAAGTGAGGGGTGGCGTAACGGCAATGCTATTCGACGACATGACCCATTTTAGGTTTGAGGCGACGTCGTTGCCTTCAAGCGACATAATGAATTTATAATCTAAATGCTCACCAATAGTGAGCTTTTCACTGTGCCACTCGGGAAACTGATGTCCAATAGCTCCGATATCGAACATGGGATGACCGAAATAACGCTTGGCAAACTCATAACGATTCATTTTTACATGATTGTCCTTGCGTCCTGTCTGCTGCCCTATCTTACCACGGAAGATGGCCATATCCTTCTTTTCAGAGAAAGGTTTCTTGTCATTGACGAAAAGAAAGTGGCGAACTTTCTCCAGATTGAGAATCACATTGCAATAGATATCTTCGTGTAGGGGACGACTTTTGACGATGCTGGGCAGGTCAAGGGCATAATCAATATCGCCAGACTTCAAGATCCATCGTAATTGTTGGTCAAACCAGCGTGAGAATTCCAGCGCGTCATAATAATAGACAGATTGGCTGGTCATGGGCTGACGACCGATTTCTATAGCTTGCTGTTCCCATTCAGCCCGGTCATAGGATGTCTCCTCTGTCAATCGGCAGTAGTAATTGACGCGTTGCATGATATAGTCTTTGTCAGGACGTTGTTCAAACTTCTTTAGTTCCTTGTCAAGATTCAACCAGGACTTTGGCCAAGCTTGTCTGACTATATTCTTGGCATAGTAAACAAACTTCGGGTTCTTCCCACTATGGAAAGTATAATAAATCTTTCGTTTCCAGTCACTCATGCTTCTTTCTTTATCTGGTTTAATGTGAATTGTTCCAACAAGTGCCAGACATTGTCTACTGATGCGTCTTCATGGCTAACAGCCAAAGCTGGCACGTCATCTTGTGGTATCCATACCTGAGGATTGGCAAAAGGTGAGCACACGACCACTGAAGGACGCTGCATGGCATGGACGATATGGCGAGCTCCACCCTCATTCCCGAAATAAAGGTCAATGGAATCGCACATGGCAGCCAACTGTCGGCTGCTGTTGGCTTTTACATCAATGAAGACTGAGGCAGGAGCACCAAGTTGCTGATATATAGTTCGAGCATTATCTTCTTCTTTGCCAGGGGCATAGTTGAAAATTAACTGTATGTCCGGGAAGCGTTTTATAAAACGCCTAAGCACTTCAATCATCTTTTCTTTAGGCCATGTCTTGTTTTCTAATTTTGCAGTAACGCCGACCAAGACTATGGGATGATTCATTTTTATTCCCTGCTGTTGCAGATAGTGTCTAAAGTCTGTTTTCTCCTGTTCTGACACCCAGAGGGTCATCTTCCGATCATACTTGATAGGGCAAAGATGTTCCAATGGCTTCAGATGTTCGAGAATATGGTCTATCATGGGTGTATTTGCAACCGAACCTATACGATAGTTGTAAAGTAGCCATGTATAGGGCTTTTTCAGTGCCACTCTGATAGGAGTATGTATTGAAAATAAGGCGAAGGGGGTTGTGTTAAGCGTCGATCTCTTGTCAATGATAACATCATAATGGGTCTCATGCATGATACGCCATATCTTCTTAATATATGCCAGCGTATCGTGACGCTCCTTTTTCGTGAATGTGATAATACGGTCAATTGAAGGATGTCCTTCGAAAAGTGATGCAAGGTTGTCATTCAGCACATAGCTGATACGCGCATCAGGAAAATTCTTCCTAATGGTATTACAGATGACTGTGGTAAGAACGGCATCACCTAATTGTCTGAATCGCACTACGAGGACATTCTTTACTTCCATAAGTGTTTAAATTTATTAGGTGCCTGTAACATTTGGATCTTTGGGAACAGTGTGGCCATTCACAAGATTATAGACACGATCAAACTCCTCTTTTGTTCGCTTCCACCGGTTATGTGTCCACAGATAATAGGCAGGAGCACGCCGGATATCTTCTTCCAACTGTTGGAAGAAGCGAATCGTTATCTCGTTCTCCGGAAGTGCCTGGATATTGTCCGTTATCTTGCGAAAAGTACAAATATAATGGCCACGGCGAGGACGCTCCATCTGAACATAGAAGACGGCATCATTGGCCTTACGCATAATACGTTCACCGCCAGTAAAGACTGCTGTATCTTGATGGAGAAATTTAATCCACAGATGTATATTCATCCAACGGGGCGCTTGGTCACTGATATAGCCAAAAAGGTAGGGGGTCTTTTCTTGTTTGCACTTAATCAAGTGACGTAGTACGTCTTTCTTGGGTATACACTCTCCTCCATGAGCCGAGCGAATAGCAATGAATAGACGGTTGAAGGCCTCATTATAGAGCGGGTGGTAGATTAGCCCCGTCATAGCCTGCGGATAACGTTTGAAAGCCAGACCTGTAGCCGATAGCCACTCCCAATTACAATAATGTCCTAGAATTGCAGCACAATTTTGTCCATTGTCAAAGCATTCCTCCAATTGTCCAACGCCCTTAAATTCTATATGTCGCAAAACTTTTTCGTGGTTCATGCTAAGTAATTTGAACGTTTCAAAGATGTAGTCGCAGAACCAGTGATAGAACTGTCGCTCAATTTGGTGAAGTTCTTCCTCGCTCTTTTCCGGGAAGGAAGAGGTGAGATTTTTCCACACCACCTTTCGCCTGTATTTGATGATGTAAAATATGAGGACAAAGATACCATCTGATAATCCATAGAGAAACCAGAATGGTAATAGCGATAGGGTATAGACAAACCCATAGAGGAGATAATAGCCAATCTTTTCCATTTATCGATTCTTGAGGTCGTTGATGGTTCGTTGTAGGATGGCCTGGTTGAGGCGCTGGAGCCGGATGCTGTCTTCACTCGTGTTGATGGTGAGGTGACTGGCATCGAAGTCGTAGAGGATATGCCCGGTGCTGTCGATAAGAAGTTGGGCATTATTGTAGTTATTAACGGCTGTGGGGTATCGGTAACTCTTGGAGAGCACGTCACGGCTGAAAGCGAACGTCTTATGGCTGAGGCGCATCTGCCCTAAGAGCGTTGCCGCGAGGTCACTCTGGTTGCAGAGCATCTCGACGCATCGCGGTTCTTTCACGACACCGCCTACCCATAGCATCGGTATATGGTTTTTCTGCAGGGGCTTCAACTGGTCGATGTCACGGTTGTTGATGCCGTGGTCGGCCAGCATGATAATGAGCAGATTCTGCCAGGCGGCTGTCTGTTTCAATGACTCGATGAAGTTACGCAGACACAGGTCGAGATAGGCAAAGGCATTCTGCTTCTCATCTGTATGCAGCTTGATGGGCACGTCCCAGGGCTCGTGGCTGCTCAGCGTGGAGTAGCCGATGAGGAAGCGGCTGCCAGCACCGTCCTTCTGTATCATGTTGTTGAGACGCTCAAAGGTGATGTCGTCGCGTACACCCCATTTCGCCGAACGGCGCTCCTGAGCCGTGAAGTCGTCCATGCTGACTAGCCGTTCCCAGCCCGTGGAGACGAGATAGCTGCGCATGTTGGTGAAGTTGATGTCGCCGCCATAGATATAGCTGGTCTCGTAACCCTCCTGCTGCAACGAGCTGGCGATGCTGGGCAGAGTGCGACTCTTCTCGGGCATTTTCATGACCGACAGCGAGGGGAACGACGGGTAGCCGCTCAGGATACATAGGGTTCCGCGGTCTGTGCGCCAGGAATTAGCGTAGCAGTTGCTAAAATAGATACCCTCCTTCTTCAGGCGTTGCAGATAGGGCATGGCACTCGCAAACTGTTCGCCGGCACTCTCCAGCAGAATGATAACAACGTTCGGACGGTCTGTGTTCAGCAGTGTGTCCGTTTGGACACTCTCCGTCGTATAGACGGGTTCTGTCAGTGTCGTACTCTCGTCGTCATCCATGAACTGATACTGGTCAATGTCGCCCATCGTATGGCTTAGTGAGTAGAGGAACGAAAAGACAGGATTGACGGCCGAGTGGTTCAGGAACTGGTTCTGCGAGTAGTACACCTGTCCAATGTTTGTTGTCGATTCGCCAAAACCGCCACGAATGCCTATGACCATCAGGGGTATCATGAGCAGATAGAGCAGCGGCTCCCATATTCTATGTCCCTTCCAACGCCCACTAACCCCATTAAGCCTATATACCCAATAAATCCCTGCCGCCACTATGATAATGGCAAGCAGTCGCACGACGATGTAGCCCGTCGTAACGCTGGCCATCGCTTCTGTTGGTGTCTCCAGATAGCTGAGACAGGAGGCGTCGAGTTTGAAGCCCCAGAAAGGATAGAGGCTGGTGTCGGCCACGAAGGCCAGTGCGAACGCTGCGGCTATGATGACATAGTACGTGCGGAACACCCACTTGGGGATAGCTACCCAAAGCGAGGCCACTGTGAGCAGGAAGGGCACGATGATAAAGTAGAGCGCTGTCGACAAATCTAGTGAGAGACCGTGCCAAAGAACTTCTGCCATATCGCCTGCCGTGTAGTCGTGTCCTTCATGACAAAGTAGCATGAAGGCAACCTTAGCGATGACAAACAACAGGATTGTCAGCAGATAGGTCTTAGCCAGATACAACAGTCGATTCTTCACTCTTCACTTCTCAGCTCTGCATCTCGTGCAGTCTCTTGTAATAACCGTCCACAGCGAGCAGTTCGTCGTGGGTGCCACGCTCAACAATCTTACCGTCGTGGAGCACGCAAATCTCGTCAGCATTCTTGATGGTGCTGAGTCGGTGGGCAATGGCGACAGTGGTGCGTGTCTTCATCAGTCGCTCCAAGGCGTCCTGAACCAGTCGTTCACTCTCTGTATCAAGGGCTGAGGTAGCTTCGTCGAGGATGAGGATGGGCGGATTCTTCAGAATGGCACGGGCAATACTGACACGTTGGCGCTGGCCACCCGAGAGACGTCCGCCACGGTCGCCAATGTTTGTATCGAACTGGTGCTCTGAGGCCATGATGAAGTCGTAGGCATTGGCTATCTTTGCCGCTTCCTCAATCTGCTGCTGTGTGGCGTTGTCGACACCGAACGAGATGTTGTTGCGGAAGGAGTCGTTGAAGAGAATAGCCTCCTGGTTCACATTGCCGATGAGCTGGCGCAGGTCGTGAATGCCCAAGTCCTTGACGTTAATGCCATCGATGAGCACCTCGCCCTCCTGTACGTCGTAGTAGCGCGGAATGAGGTCGACCATTGTTGACTTGCCGCTACCGCTCTGTCCCACAAGAGCAATGGTCTTGCCCTTGGGAATGGTGAGGTTGATGTCCTTCAGCACCCACTGTTCACCATAGCGGAACGAGACATGACGGAACTCTATCTGGTGTTCGAACGAGGCGATGTGCCTAGGCTGTGCCACCTCCTTGATGGTGTTCTCGGCTTTCAGTATCTTGTCGATACGCTCCATTGACGCCAGACCTTTAGGGATGTTGTACCCTGCCTTGGAAAAGTCCTTCAGCGGTTGGATGATGGAGTAGAGGATTACCATGTAATAGATGAATGTCGGGCCCGTAATTGTCTGGTTGTTGAGCACCAGAATACCACCGAACCACAGCACGATGATAATCATCAGCGTACCTAAGAACTCGCTCATCGGGTGTGCCATCGACTGGCGGATGTTTACGCGCATGATGTCGTTGCGATAGGCGGAGTTCACACGGTCGAAGCGTGTGTTCATCTTGTCTTCGGCGCAGAAGGCCTTAATGATGCGCAGGCCGCCAAGCGTCTCCTCTACCTGGCTCATTGTGTCGCTCCACAGGGCCTGTGCGGCAATACTCTTGCGCTTCAGCTTGCGTCCCACCAGTCCCATGAACCAACCGAAGATGGGTACGAAGATGATGGTAAACAGCGTGAGCTGCCAGGAGACGAATAGCAGGGTGGAGAAGTAGACGATAATCAGTATGGGGTTCTTGAAGAGCATGTCCAGGCTCGACATGATGCTCGACTCCACCTCCTGTACATCGCCGCTCATTCGGGCAATGATGTCACCCTTGCGCTCCTCGCTGAAGAATCCTAGAGGTAGTGCCGTTATCTTTTGGTAGAGCTGGTTGCGGATGTCGCGTACCACGCCCGTCCGGATGGGGATAATCGTGGCCGATGACGCGAAGTAGGCGCCTGTCTTCAGCGCGGTGGTGAAAGCCAGGAATAGTCCGATGAACAGCAGTGTCGTCGTCTGCCCGTAGTCGGCAATCAGTCCCGTGACAAAGTAGTTCAGGTTGTTCATCAGCACCGTCTGCACGTCGCTCCAGTCCCAAGCCATATAGCCCGTCGCTGCCTCTGCATCGCCCGTCTGGAAAAGGATTTGTAGGATGGGTATGAGGGCTGCAAACGAGAAAATATTCAGTACGGCTGAGAGGATGTTGAAGATGACCGACAACACCAAATATTTCTTGTAAGGCGGCACGAAGCGCCTCAGCACATTCAGGAATTCCTTCATTATCAATTCTCAATTATCAATTTGAGGTATAGCCTCGCCTAGCAGCGTTGCACTCGTGGAGCCAGTGATGCGCACGCGGACGGTCTCGCCGATGTGGTGGCCGACTTTGTCGAACACCACCATTTTGTTCTGCTCCGTACGTCCGCAGAGCTGCTCACGTGAACGCTTGGAGAAGCCTTCAACCAGCACGTCGAACTCCTTGCCTTCGTCCTTTTTGTTCTGTTCGGCGCTGATTTCTGTCTGCAGGGCGATGAGCTCGTTCAAACGGCGAATTTTCTCCTCTTCAGGCACGTCGTCGGGCAGATGTTTCGAAGCGTAGGTGCCTGGACGCTCTGAGTACTTAAACATAAAGGCCGAGTCATAATGCACCTCGCGCATCAGCGAGAGGCTGAGCTGGTGGTCTTCCTCCGTCTCTGAGTGATAGCCTACGAAGATGTCGGTCGACAGGGCACAGTCGGGAATGATGCGACGTATGGCGGCCACACGGTCGAGATACCACTCGCGGGTGTATTTGCGGTTCATCAGTTTCAGTATGCGGTCAGAGCCGCTCTGTACAGGCAAGTGGATATGTTTGCAGACATTGGGCATCTCGGCAATTACCTGCAGCGTCTCGTCACTCATGTCCTTCGGGTGGCTCGTGGTGAAGCGCACGCGCATCTCAGGCACCTCCTCGGCCACGCGACGCAAAAGATCTGGGAATTTGACTATTTGACTATTTGATTGTCCCACCGTGCAATCGTCCAATTGGCTAATATAGCTGTTCACATTCTGCCCCAGCAACGTCACCTCCTTGAAGCCGCGGTCACGCAGGTCGCGCACCTCGCGCAGGATGCTTTCCACGTCGCGACTGCGCTCACGGCCACGGGTATAGGGGACAATGCAATAGTGGCAGAAGTTGTTGCAACCACGCATGATGCTCACGAAGCCGCCAATCTTATGCCCCAGGCCGATGCGCTGAGGCACCACGTCACGGTAGGTCTCCGTCGTCGACAACTCAATATTCATCGCCTTATGTCCCAGTTCGGCTTGAGCCACAAGGTCGGGCAGACTGAGGTAGGCGTCAGGACCAGCCACGAGGTCGGCACCATATTTCTCCAGCAAGTCCTTCTGCACGCGCTCGGCCATACAGCCCAGCACGCCGATGATGAGGCTTTCACTCTCCTCTTTCCTCTTCCTGCGCAAAGCGCTCAGCGCTTCTAGTCTGTGGATAATCTTCTGTTCCGCATTATCGCGCACAGAACAGGTGTTTAGGAATACGGCATCGGCCTCCTCCAGTAGATCCGTTGTCTCATAGCCAGCCATCTTCATGACCGAGGCTACTACTTCCGAGTCAGCCACGTTCATTTGACAGCCGTATGTCTCTATCAGCAGTCTCTTCATTTAATATAATGTAATTTGGGTGCAAAGATACTAAAAAAACTCATTTCTCATTTCTCATTTCTCATTTATTTTGTACCTTTGCCCCCGATTATGCGACGTTGGGTTTTATTTATCATGATTTGTTGTGCTGTCAGTAGCCGCGCACAGAATGACGCAGAGACTGTCGGTGACCCTGCCTTTGTGCCTACTGTTAAGGTTGGGAAGGTCCTCGATCGTGGCGATAGTATCCAGTATATGGAGATGTCAAATGTGTACGTCTATCCGCAGATAGAGTTCAAGAATAAGCATCAGCAAGCTTCCTACATGCGATTGGTGAAAAACGTAAAAGCTGTATTGCCTATTGCCAAAGATGCCCGTTACTTGCTTGTTGAGACAGCCGAGTTTCTTGAGACACTACCCAACAAGAAAGCCAAGGAAGAACACATGAAGCGTGTGGAAGCCAGTATTTTCAAGGAGTATAAGCCCAAGATGAAAAAGCTTACTTATTCACAAGGCAAACTTCTCATTAAACTTATCCACCGCGAGTGCAATTCCTCCAGTTATGAGGCTATCCAGGCCTTTATGGGTCCTGTTCGAGCTGGTTTCTGGCAAGTTTTTGCATGGACCTTTGGAGCCAGCCTAAAAAAGACTTACGATCCTGAAGGTACTGACCGTCTTACCGAGCGAGTTGTCCTCATGGTAGAGGCTGGCCAAATCTGATATTTACAAATCTTACTATGATTCTGTGCACTGGGGACAGAATCCTTTCACCATATAGTTTGTGTTCAGTGCTTTGTAGCCATTAGGTAACGGCACCTGTGGGATAGAGATGTCGGTAAGGCAATAGGTGCGGTGGCAACGCTCACAGTAAAAGTGAACGTGCTGGTCATCGTCCTTCTGGTGATCATCGTGACTACGGCAGAGTTCGTAGCGTACGCCGTCGCCACCATCCTCAAGGACATGGACAAGATGATGCTCTCGAAAGAGAGTCAATGTACGGAAGATACCAGATTTGTCAATAGAAAGGATTTTGTATTCCAACTCAGATAATGACATTGGCCGCTTTGCAACAGCTAATGTCCGTGCTACGACAATGCGGTTTGCCGTAGGCTTAATATCATGAGAGGTTAAGAGTGCCTCACATTCTGCAGTGTTCATAATTTCCACATATCGGTGTCATTGAAGTAGTCTATGCGCATGGCGCGACGCACCTCGTCCATGGTTTGAACACCCACTTCGCGTGCCTGTTCCGTACCCTTCTTCAGAATATTGCAGATTTCGGGGATGTCCTTCTCAAGTTCTGCACGACGCTGACGCATTGGCTCAAGGAACTTGTTCAGCACCTCGTTGAGGAATTTCTTACACTTCATGTCGCCCAAACCACCACGCTGGTAGTGCTCCTTCAGTTCGTCGAGGTTTTGATATTCAGGCCAGAAATCGGCGAAATCCTGCTCACTGGAGAAAGCATCAAGGTAAGTGAATACGGCATTACCATCCACGTGGCCAGGATCGCTGACATTCAAGTGGGTGGGGTCAGTGTACATGGAGCGTACTTTCTGCCATACATCGTCGGCTGAGTCGCTGAGGTAGATGCAGTTGCCGAGCGACTTTGACATTTTCTCCTTGCCATCAGTGCCAGGAAGGCGGCGAGCTGTCTGGTTCTCGGGAAGCATGATGTGGGGTTCGACGAGCACGGGCCCGTAAGTATTGTTGAATCGATTGACGAGTTCGCGTGTTACCTCGAGCATGGGTTCTTGGTCTTCGCCTGCGGGTACGGTAGTAGCCTTGAAGAGGGTAATGTCGGCAGCCTGGCTAACAGGGTAGCAGAAGAAACCGAGTGGGATGTTGGCCTCAAAGTTGCGCATCTTGATTTCCGTCTTCACTGTAGGATTGCGTTGTACGCGGCTGACGGTGATAAGATTCATCAGATAGGTCGTCAGTTCGGCTAACTCGGGTATCTGGCTTTGGATAAAGAGGGTGCACTTACTGGGGTCAAGGCCGGCGGCCAGATAGTCAAGGGCAACCTGAATGATGCTTTTACGCAGTTTCTCGGGGTTGTCGGCGTTGTCGGTGAGAGCTTGGACATCAGCCATAAAAACGAACATACGGTCGTACTGACCAGCATTCTGCAATTCGACACGGCGGCGCAGCGAGCCAACGTAGTGGCCCAGATGGAGCTTACCCGTGGGGCGGTCTCCTGTTAAAATAACTTTTCCCATTGTATTCGTGTATTCTGTTTATTCGTTTTAGAGTGTCAATTAATCTTCGACGTCATAGGTGAGCGTATGCCTTTGTAGCTCCGCAAGTAAGCTTTGGCGGAGCCGAAACTGAGGAACATATCAAGGCGTACGGGGATATGGTTGTCGTCGTCGGTGACATAAAAGCGGATGAGCTCGTGGTTTTGACCGTCCTCGCGCTCAAAGAACGAAAAGACAAGACAACGGAATTTCTCCTTAGTGCCGTCTACCTTGAAGTTCTCTTTGCCACGGTAGGTAAGCCACGAATGACTTAGGTGGCGAGCGTCACTGATAGGCATGGCAATCTTGTCACCTTTTTTCATGTTTTTAGCGTTGAAGTTACGGGCACGAAGGAAGATACTCATCATGTCGTATATGCAGTCTTTATAGTGTGCCTCTTTCCACTGATGTTCACCGTGGTGGTTGAGACGGTGCATCTTGAGTTTGCACGTGTTGGAAGGGTAGGAGAACCATAACTCATCCACGTAGTAGCGTTTGCCTTCACGGGCACCCTTGCGGTAGTAAAGAGGCGAGAGACTGGTAGAACAGTAGGAGAGCAGTGTGTCACGCATAGTGAAGAACTTGTCGAGCTTCGGGTTGCCGCCAGTGATGAGACTTGCCTTGTAAGCCTGCTGCCCTTGGAAGGTGGTCAGATCGGTATTCATGGTCGCCTTGCCCACCTTGACCCATACGAATTTCCAATTAAAAAAGAGGTCGTATGTGAGGCGCTCGCCACTTTGAAAGGCTCGATTCTCTATACCGCATTGTGACTGGGCACTAATGCTTAGAGGTAAGAAGACAAAAAGGAAAAAAAGTAAACACCATTTCCCTTTTCTTTGTATCCAGTTATATAATGATGATTTCATGCTGTTCTTTCTGTGCTTAATCAAAGTTTGACACCTGTTTTGTTTTGTATGTATTCTATGCCGAGTTGCTTGGCACGCTGGGCATTACGGTTTTGCAGCTTTTGCTTCTCTTTGTCACCTTTCTGCTTGGTGATGGCGGCCGGTTTCTGGCGGTAGCGGGGGGTGGAGCTGATGTTCCATTGGCGCTTCAGGTCCCATTTAGCCTTGCCTTCTATCTCTTCAGAATAGTAGTAAACAGCCTCGGCCTGTAGGTCGGCATCATAATCGCCAGTGTCCCAACGACCGTTGCCGTTTAGGTCGACAAAGGCACGCAGGTAGTACTTACTGGGGGGAACGTTACGGAAGAGGACGCTCCCACCGTGACAGCGCTGCTGGCATACGGGCTTGTCCTGCTGGTTCAGAAGCTGGACGACGATGGCCGTGTCAGCGACGTCACTAATACCGCTCACGTCCACGGCGATGGTGCCAAACTCTTCGATTGCCTTCACTTTGATGGGCTGCTTGATATGGATTGAAGCTACACCGTAGATGGAGATGAATGCTCCGGAGTCGATGTCGACAATGTACTCATTGCCTGGTAGCCATTCTGTCTGCAGGTCATAGCGACGCACAGAAGAACTGGCGGTGAGCGTGCAGGGCTGGTCGTTCCATAATGAGTCGACCTTCATGCGCACATGGATAGCTGCGGTGTCGACCTGTAGTAGTGGGGCTGGCATCTCTATGGATATATGCTGGTCGGGAGCAATACTGCCCGAGGCGCTAAACTTAACCTCTAACGGCTTGCGTGGTGGAATGCTGTCATAGGGTTCGCCCCGTTTCTTCTTCTTTTGCTGTTCTTTCTCCCATTTCTCCAACTCTTTCTGCTGTGCCTTCATGCGTTTTTCGTAACTCATTTTCGGCAGCAGCTCGAGCGTGTCAACTTGGTTAAAGAGCTGGCCGGTGGAGTCGCTCATCAGGTATTGCATCTCGAAGCGCAGGGTGTCCTGGTTGACGAGCGCGGTGTCGCGGAGCCAGTAGGTAAGGGTATCTTGTTGTTGGCTGGCTTCAAGGATGAAGGCACTGTCGGACTCAAAGTTGAGGCCGCGGATAATGGGTAGCTCAGGATTGCCGTAACTGAAGTAGAAGGTCATCCGTTCGGGCTCCTGCCGCTCGGTCTTCAACAAGTAGCGGTCGGTCTGCAGGGCAGTGAAGGCCAGCAGGGTAATGTCATCGGGCAGGAAGTGGGTGTAGGGAACACGTATGATGTTATCGATGTGGAGTGAGTCGCGCCAGATGGTGTCTTGGCGTGTGTCAGGTTTCCACGAAGGTTCGAACGTGTCATGACTGAAGGCAATGGCCTCGCTCTTCTGATTGTAGACGAAGTCGTTGTCTGCGTCTTTCAGGGCGTAGGCGCGGTAGGTACGTGGAGCAACACCCTTGATATTGAAGTGTCCGCGGCCGTCTGTACGTGAGATGCGTACCATAGGCTCGTGGCGGAAGATAGTGTCGGAGAGATTATCGTACAGACCGACGAGTATACCCTTGATGGGTTCCAGGTCTTCGGCGTTTAGGACATAGCCGGAAACCTCCATGGTATCAATATGATCGCCTGTGGAGAAACAGTAGGCGTAATTGCCCATGGGGTTGTTTTCGTTGTTGTCGACGATGGCGTCTCCGAAGTCGATGGTATAGGTGGTGTTGGCCTTCAGCGAGTCTTTCAGCACGACGGAGATGCGGTGTCCGCCATCCTTGATTTCGGGCTGCTCAATCTGTGGCGGCGAGATGATGACCTTGTTCTGGGCATCTTGCAACTTGATGAACTCGTCGAAGTAGATGTTGATGCGACGGCTATTGATGTTGATTCCCTTGTCAGCGGGTGTGGCGCCGATGACGCGAGGGGGCGTATCGTCGTACCAGCCGCCGTCGGGGCTTCCCATCCTGGCACAGGACATCAATGTGATAACGGCGCAAAGGGCGTATAGCGTTTTTCTCATGTGTTCATCAATAATAATTGGTCGATGTGCTCACGGTTATTGCTCAGCCGTGGCACTTTGTGCTGACCGCCCAACTTGCCGTTCTGCTTAAGCCAGTCGTTGAAGAGTCCCTGACGAGCCACAACCAGTTCCAGTGGCTGTAGTGTGATGTCCTTATAACGTTTGGCCTCATAGTCGCTGTTGACCTGCTGCAGTCGTTTGTCAAGTAACGAAGCGAACAGACTGAGGTCTTCCGGAGCCTTGGAGAATTCAACCAACCACTGGTGGCGGCAGCGTCCTTTCTCGTCCATGAAGACAGGGGCTGCTGTGTACTCCAGAACTTGGGCACCCGTTTGCTGACAAGCGTAAGAGAGTCCCTGCTCAGCATTGTCGACGATGAGCTCTTCGCCGAAAGCGTTGATAAAGCTCTTCGTGCGGCCAGAGATAACAAATTTGTAGGGATTGACAGACGTGAAGCGCACGGTGTCCCCAATCATGTAGCGCCACAGACCGCAGGCTGTCGAGATGAGCATGGCATAGTTTTTGCCAGGTTCAACCCCCCAGATGGGCACAATCGTGTCTGTTCCCGTCTCCTGAAATTCGTAGAACACCCGGCGATCCAGTAGCAGGAGCATAGACGTGTCGGCGGGGTCGTCTTGTACGCCAAAGAAGCCTTCGCTGGCGTTGTAAGTCTCCATGTAGTGCATCTGAGGGCTAGTGATGAGCTGACGGTATTGCTCGCGGTAAGGAGTGAAAGCCACACCACCGTGAAAAAACACCTCCAAGTTAGGCCACACCTCCTCAAGGTGCTGCTTGCCAGAGAGTTCCATGACACGACTAAGCACAGAAAGCATCCACGACGGAACGCCAGACAGGTTGGTTACGTTCTTTGTCAGGGCTTCACGGGCAATACGGTCGCGTTTGATTTCGAAATCGGAGAGTAGAGCCGTCTGCTTTTTGGGCACACGGAAGTAGTTGACGATGGGGTTGATATTCTCAATGAGGATGGCACTGAGATCGCCAACAAGCGAACCCGGCAGGTTGTAGTTGGGCGCATGACTGCCACCCAGAATGAGGGCTCGTCCATCGAAGAGACGGCTGTTCGGGTTGTTGCGCAGGTAGAACGCGACGACATCGGAACTACCGGCGTAGTGGTTCCCTTTTAAGCCCTCAGGCGTAACGGGAATGAACTTTGACTTGTCGTTGGTCGTGCCACTGGACTTGGCATACCAACGGGTGTGGCCAGGCCATAGAACGTCGCTCTCGCCGTGGCGCATCCGGTCTATCAGACCTTTCAGCTCCTCATAGGTGTTGACAGGTACCTGACGGACAAAGGCATCGTAGCTGCCGATGTGCCGGTAGTCATGCTGGCGACCGTATTCCGTGTCCTTGGCATAGCCGACGAGATAGTCCAGTGTCTGGCGCTGTAGCTCTTCGGCTTTGGTATTATGCTGTTCAAGTTCTCTCTGCCGGGACAAAAAGAACTTGCTTGCTATTGCAGTTAAACTCATTAGTTCATTAATTTGCCTGCAAAGGTAGTGTAAACGGAGCGAATATCCAAAAAAATTTGTTTTTTTTAGAACTGTGCCCTCATGCAGATGGCCGGTGCATGAAGTTCGGCGTTGTAAGTTGGGGTGATGGTCAGCGATTGCGACGACTTCCCCCAGCCGAACAGGCGCCGCTCCACTGGTAATAGCCAGTAGCCTATACGGGCTGATACGAACCCGATGGCGGCCCCGGCAAGGACATCGTGAGCGTAATGGCGCTCTGCGTATACGCGTTGTAAGCCGATACCTGTAGCAACAAGATAGGCACCAGCTCCCCATAAGTTGCCATACTCTTCACGCACCAGTTCAGCGCCCATGAAGGCTGTTGCCGTATGGCCTGAGGGGAACGATTTGTAATCGGTGTCGTCAGGCCGCCGCTCACTGACCCAGTGTTTCGTGGGGTATACGGTGAGACGCAGCACGCCGTAAGACGTCACTGCCAATGCCACCTGCTCACGCAACGGATGTTGAGCTGCGATGCTCAGACAGACGGTCACATATAGTAGGAGGATTGCCAGTGCGCGCTTCATGATGGTAAAGAGAGAATTATCCCTCAAACGCTTGGGCCTCGGCTTCAGCGATGATGTCCTCGCGAGACTTTTTCTGTTCGTTGTGGGTGATGTCGCTTAGGTCAAACTCTTCCATCTCAGCTTTTGCCTCTTCGGCCATTGAGGGTTTGCGTGGACGGCGTTGCTTCTCTTGCTTGTTATGAGTGTCCTCTTCTGCGCTCTCTGCCTGAGGCTGAGCAATGATGAAATCCTGTTCCTTGGCAGTGTCGGGAACGGCCATTGTCGGCTCTTCCTCCATCTTTGTACGCTCAGACTTGGCGGCGAAAATGGCATCGATGAACTGTGGTTCGCGTTTTAGGCGTTTCAGCGTTGCTTCGGCGGCCAGTTGCTGTGCTTCTTTCTTGGAGAATCCCTTGCCGCTTTCGCCAGCAACCCCTTCGAGTGTTACCTGGAATTGGAATATGGGCGAGCCAGTCTCTTTCTCTTTGGTCTGCTCAACCTGCTTGAAGTCCATACGTACACGGTTGCGCTGGCTCCACTCTATCAGTTTTGACTTGAAGTTGACCTCCTTATAGGCTACCTTGTCGATGTTGATGAGCTGGGCAAGGATGCGTTTCTGCATGAAACGCATGACGGCGTCGTAGCCTTGGTCGAGATAGATGGCACCGACCAGGGCTTCGAAGGCGTTGCCCGCCATGTAGCTGTTGTGAGAGTTGGAGTGGCCACTGGAGAGAATGAGACGCGTCAGTCCCATTTCTTCGGCCAGTTTGCCTAAGGTGTCGCGGCTGACGAGTTTCGAGCGGGTGTTGGTGAGGAATCCCTCGCGCTTGCCTTCAAAGTGGTCGTAGACGATATGTCCGACAACGGCGTCGAGCAGGGCATCGCCCAAGAACTCCAGACGTTCGTTGTTCAGGGGTTTGCCTTTGTCATTGCGTCGTCCCACGCTTTTGTGCATCAGCGCCTGCTTGTAGAAACTGATGTTATGGGGATAGAACCCCATGATGTCGTAAAGAGAAGAAAAAAGCTCCTTCTCCTTGCGGAAAGGGAGCTTTATATGATCTATAATATCCTTAAGCCTCATACTTTTTGAAAACGACACAGGCATTGTGGCCGCCGAAGCCGAACGTGTTCGACAAACCGGCGCGCACGGTGCGCTTCTGTGCCTTGTGGAAGGTTAAGTTCAGGTTAGAGTCAATCTCGGGATCCTCGTCGCCTTCCTCATGGTTGATGGTGGGAGGAACGATGTCGTTCTGTACGGCCAGCAGGGTGACCATGGCCTCTACGGCACCGGCAGCACCCAGCAGGTGACCAGTCATCGACTTCGTAGACGAGATGTTGAGCTTGAAGGCTGCATCGCCGAAAACCTCCTTGATGGCCTTGGCCT